>Ga0208103_1000501_pt1 | contig 12599 bp, 15 predicted proteins | sample CryBogmetaGMA75M_FD_184550 | JGI IMG/M metagenome (GOLD analysis project Ga0208103, IMG submission 184550) | Freshwater microbial communities from Crystal Bog, Wisconsin, USA - MA7.5M (SPAdes) | ecosystem: Environmental > Aquatic > Freshwater > Lake | place: Crystal Bog, Wisconsin, USA... | reverse complement strand
CCTATAGGCTTTGTTTTCAGCGGCAGCAGCCAACAAAATATCGGCCTTGGCCTGCGCAGAAGAAATGAGTGCTTCAGCCTTTTCTTTTGCCTCTTTAACAGCATTAGCAGCGCGCTCTTTGGCGTCGGCTAACTCAGCATCGGCCTCAGCGTTCTTGGCTTTGATTTGCTCACGCATAGCCAAAATTTCACTGGCTGGCGCAGCAAGCTCAATGTACTTTTTGTTTTCGGCTGTAGCGGCGTCCAGTGCGTCAAGTTTTGCCTTGTACACATCTGGGTTTGCCACGACGGCCAACAAGTCCATGAGCTGGTTTGAAGAAGCCCCGCCCGTGATGTTTGTAGCGATACTCATGCGTTACCTCCGCCACCGGCTTGGACGATCGTTAGGGTTGCAGTACCAGTACCAGCACTCGTGCTCAAACGAATCCCGGTCACAGGGTAAGCAATGTTGGAGTTCCCGGAAGAAGAACCCGTTAGGGTAGGGTGATCAAACCACGTACTGGTTCCAGCGGTTGGGCTGTAGCCTTTTGCAAAAATATCGTCGAACGTATATTGCACTTTGTACGTGATTGTCCCCGAGACAACTACAGCTAATCCCATGTTACTGGGCGAGATGTAGTTGTCTACAGCATAAACAGGGGAGTTTCCAATCCCTGTAATTGAGGTAACTGCTGGACGCATGATGCGCTCCTATCAGTCGAGGTTACCGTATGGGTATGCGGTAGTGGTTCCGATGTTGCCGTCAGCCTGGACGTAGCGCAAGGCCACGTAAATTTGACCAGCAGTAGGTGTTGCCAAAGCTGCCGAACCGGCGATAGACAATGTAAACACTACTTGAGACAGCTGTTGAGTGCCGTTCACACCCACAATGTCGGCGGGAGTGCTGTTTGCATTGGTAACACCAGCGGCTGTGTACGCAAAAGTTTGACGGCCAGTACCAGAAATGCTCGACACAGAACCGTACAAAGGAGTGCCGCCTTCAGCAGTGAAGGTGTTGGACACATACATCTTGATGGTGCTGATCGTGCCGCCAGTGGGAACCACGGCCACGTCGATGATTGGGATGTCAAGGTCGCAACCTACGGGGATGTAGCACACCCAGCCGCGATAAATATTGCTGGTGGTGTCAGCGGTAGGCACAACAGCGGTCTGCTGAGCCAAGGGCACGGTGGACGAAGGCGTCCAAATGGTTGCGAGGCTGTTGGGGATGTTGTTGCTTGCAACAAACTGACTTGAGCCGCCCGAATAACCGGCGGTGTTTGCCGTGGTATTCAAAAGGTTCAGGTAGCCGTTTTGAGTCAGCGTCATAGAACCGGTGTTGCGGTATGGGCCAAAACGGTTGTCGCCAGATAAAACTGGTCCATCGAAAGTAGAACGTGCCATGACAAAAAGTCCTTATGCAAAAGATACCTTACCGATCGTTGCATCGTCTGCTGGGGCAGTGGTGGTAAGGCGGATCACCCAGATGTTTCAAATATACACCATATACGAATGGTATGAACAAAAAAAGGAGGCTTGTGGCCCCCTTTTTTCTTGTTTTAAGCAATGCTTAGAACGAACCGCTTGAGCCGTACATGCCCAAAGGATCAGACCAGCCGAAGCTGTAACGCTCACGAGACTTGTAACGAACGTTACCAGTATCGAAGTCACCGTCCATGCTGTTAGACAAGGGGGTGCGCACGAAGTGCTTCAGGCCGTTAGGAACGTCCGTGGTCAGGAACCAGGCGTTGTTGTCGGTCAAGAAGTGGTTGATGGCATAGCCTTCAGACACCGAGCCATTGTTTTTCAATGCGTTGATGTCGTTGTTGTTGGTGCCGACGCGGAGTTCGGTTTCCAACAGGCGGGTAGCCACGAACTGCAATGCAGGAGGAACAATCAGCTTCTTGGGCTTGGCGGCGATCAACAGACCACGTTCATCAGTCCAGCCAGCGATTTGAATAACGGCGGCTTCCAAAGAAGTCTCGTTCAAATCGGCCTGGGTCGATGGAGTGTTCGCGTTGGTGGCGCCGTTAACCAAGGGGTGAGCAGAGCTGAACAAAGAAACGCCATCACCACCCAGGTATTGGGAAGAGAAGCCGTTGTTCAAGATTGCAGCAGCTTTAACTTGCTTGGTGTAAGCCATGGCACGAGCCAAACCCTTGGTGTAGCGAGCAGACAAGCTGTCGTACAAGTTGTCTTCGATGGCCTCTTCGGTCAGCGAGAAACCCAAAGCGATGGTTTCGTGGTTGTAGCGAGCAGTCCATGCTTCCTGTGCGTTGTCGTACTGGATTGCAGAACCTTCGTTCTTCACCGGTGCGGCAGAGAAGCCAGACAGCTTGGTCTCTTCTTCGAAAGAACGCTCGGAGGTTTCGGTTTCATAAATTTCTTTATGCTCTTCACCGTAACGAGCGTACTCCAAACCAAACAAAGCGTTCAAGCCGGGCAGGAGTTCTTTAAGTAGTTGTGCGCGTGAAATTGCCATGATTTACTCCTTAGACGGCAGTAGCTGTGTAGTACTCGTGGATGCCGAAGTTGAGTTTGACCAAAACTTCAGGATACTGAGTAAACACAAGGGTTGAACTAGCCACAAATGCCGTAGCTGGAGCCGCGTTCAAGTCGAACGAAGTTGCACCAGCAGACGCAGCGGTAGCCACGTAAGAGCCAGAAGCAATCATCTGACCGTTGGCTGCGATGGATGCAACATCGGTTCCCACGGGGAGAGCAAATGGCAATGCAGAGCAAGTAACGGTAGCGGTAGCAATGCTGGAATACGTAGCGCTTCCCAAGGAAACAGCAGTATCAGGCACGATAGCCATTACTCGAGCGACATAAGCGCTAGAGGTGGTGGCGGCAGGGATGATCAAGCCGTTGGAAGAGTTGCCGGTGTTGGCGTTGCCCAGCAAGTTTGAACCTTGCAGGTTTTGACCAATCATTGCCATCGCGGCAGAGGTAACAGTGGTAGAGCCAGAAGATGCCACGATAGCCGCTTTGAAGACAGTATCAGGATCATCACAAACAACAGCAACAGCATCACCAGCCAGCGTGCCGCCGGGCCAGTATTGGCTGAAAGTCTTTTGCTTGGTTACTGGGTTGGTGTAGGAGCAGCCGAGGAAAACCCCAACCAAACCAGCAGCGCCGCCAGCAGTTGTAACGGCTTGACGTTGCACAGTACCGCGAACGACTTTAACAAAGTCACCGTAGTAAATGCTCGTTGATTCACCGTAAATGATAGGAATACTGCGAGTAGAACCCGCAAATACCTGACCGCCGATCAAGTTGACCGGCTTTAGGCCGTAGGGGGCCGAGACCGTTGGATAAGCCATTTAAGACTCCTTTGAAAAATTTACATGCCTTTGCCAAAGCTCGTCGAAGACTTGTTCTCTCGAAAGAGAGGCATCCTCGGGTCGCTTTGACGCATCAAGCTGTTGTCCACGGCGTCCGTCTGAGCCTGGGTTTGTTTTGCGTAAAACGCATTACGTTGATCCATAAACTCTTCAGGGCACTTGCAAAGCAACAACCCGCCAACCTCAATATTGTCTTTGTATCGACTACCGGGGTCAGCTAGCAGTTTGAATTTTGGTTGCTCCTCCAACGCTACCGGCTCCCAACCCTCACGTAACTTTGACGAAAGGTTGCGAGGATCGGCGGTGTTCAGATTAGAAACACGAATCCATCGATATGCATATCCGGGTACCTTGTCCGGCTCTGGAAGAAGCTCGGCTTGCTGCCACTGCTTAGGGCGTTCGGCCTGAATGCGATCTTCGAGTTCACGGGGTTTTCTGTTTTCAGCCATGATTAGGCCTCCAATTTAAGTACTGCCTGAGCGTATTGCTCTGGAGTTAGGTTTAATTTTTTGGCGATGTTCATTTGCGATTGTGTCAATCGAACACGCTTTGGGGATGTGCTACGGCTGGCTGACGCCACAACCGTGCTTGGTTTTGTACCGCGAGTTTCCTCGGGTTTGCTGCTTTCGAATTTCTCCGGGAAGCGTTTGCGCATTGTTTCATCAATGCGACGGTAATACTCTCGTGAAGATAAGGCGACGCCTTCTTCTTTTAACTGCTCGTGAACGGCCAAAGCCATTCCAGTCATGATTTTGTCCTCGCCAAACCATTGATTCTGTTTCTGCCAAGACACTGCGTTTTGGTCAACCTGAATCTTTGGGGCTGGTTGTGAGGGCGTTTGTACCTCATATTCTTCAGTTTGTAAAGGCTGAGGACGGTAATTTTTTACCTTGTCTTGTTTCAAAGACGCCTCAGTCAGTCGCTCCTGAGCCTCCATGACCTTGTCAGCATCGCCAGAATCGTAGGCTTCGCGATACGCTTTCTTGGCCGCATCCATCTCAAGGTCGACGGCGCGCTGGATCGATGTAAGCACATTCTTTTCGCTGCTGGTCAGCGTACTCTTGAGGCGCTTGTTCTCCTCAATCACTCGCTGAGCCAGGGCAATGGCTTCGCTTTGTTCGCGCAGGGCGGCTTCTTTTTCACGCCGCTCGTCATGAGCCAGGCGCTTCATTTGGATCAGCTTCTTTTTGACCTTGGTGGAGTAGTCCTCCAGCTCATCGTCGTAAAGTTCTTTCTTGACGTCTTCAGCCAAAGGAGGTTTATTGCGATCCTCTTCAGGGGTGTCGTCTTCAATTTCTAACTCGATTTCCTCCGACAGCTGCTCGTCTTCTTTGTCTTTGTCGTCGATTTCATCTGGGAATTTGAATTCGTTCATGTTTGTTCCTTATTTTCTACGAATGCCTCGAGGGTCTTGAACCGTGCCTTCAACCGAGTCATCATTGATCACTCGGAATTCTTTGCCGTGGATTACAAGTCGTGTGCCCGAGTTGGGGCGAATCAAGATGAAGTCACCAACCTGGCAATAAGGCCCGCTCGGAAAACGAGACGCGTCCTTGTAGCAGTCTGGTCCCATGGCAACCACGAATAACACGGTTGTCAAGGTTTCTTCGATCATGATTGTTTCATCGGCTTTGATCAGGCCGCTCTCGTACTCCTTTTCGCGTTCTGGCAGTGCGCACAAGATGCGATAACCGGAAGGCTTTGGGAGTTGTTGGGCTTTTTCTTCTGGGTTTGAGTTCAAGATTTTGGATAAATCCACCGCCTTGATTAAGTCCAAGCCATCACTCGTTGTCGTCATCATTAATCAGTCTTTCATGTAGGTCTTTGATGTAAAGGCGAGCGGAGAGAAGACCTTTTATCTCCCCGCACATTTGCTTGTAACTCGCAAAGTCAGCCGCGTTGCCGTCGGCCAAAGCTTCTTGAAGTTGCAAGACTCGGCTATCTAACTTTTCAGTCAGAACTTGTAGGTACTTATCAATCATTGATTACCTTTTTTGTGCTGTGCAGCCATTTGGGCTGCTGTTTTTGCAGCATCTACGCCAATGCGTAAACGCTCCATTTGTTGTTGGTTCGCATCCTTTTGCTGGTTCTTTTGCAAGTCAGCTTGAATGCGCGCCATGTCGACTTCTTTTTGGTTTGCAATCCGAGTGGATTCGTTTGCCAAGGACTGTTGTTTTGCCTGAGCATCGCTCTGAGCTTTTTGGGCTTTTGTTTGTTCCGATTGCTTTTTGAGCTGCAACTCTTCTTGCTGCATCTTGACAATCGGGTCTTCGGCCATTTGCTGATTCTTTTGCTGCTGAGCTTCCGATTGGTTTTCTGCCAGCAACTGCTTGCTTGCCTGGGCAATAAGCTGAGAGAGCTGAACTTCCACATCTTCTGGCAATTCGTCCTCTGGGTTTGGCAGAGTGACACCCATTTGCTTTTCGATTTCTTGGCGGTAGTGAAATCCCAAGTGTTCGGCAATGTGAGCCTGCATGGCAGCCATCATCTGGTTGGCTTTTGGGTTTTGACCGATCGTTGATGCAATGTTTGGGTCTTGCAAGAACGATTGGTGGACCGTGATGTGCGCATCGTGGTCTTGAGTCAAGAACGCTTTCAAAGGTTTGTCTTTGAGCATGTTCATGTTCTCTGTCACTGGGTCTTTTGGCTTTTCGTCATCCTCCAGCGGGACTAACTTTTCGGCATTCTTGATGCCCAGCACATCCAGCATTTGACGATGCAAATAAGGCAAATCATAGATGTCAGGAGCTTGTTGGGATAGCTGAATCACAGCCTGGTACTGAACAATCTTTTGGGCCATCGTGGCCGCATTAGGATCGCTCACAGGGATCACTTCAACCAGGTCGTAATCGGACTTCTTGGCGGAGCGCTCTCCCTCTTCTGGCTCGTAGTCGTACTCGTCAGGGGTGTAATCGCGAATGATGTCTCGCAACAAGCCAAGCTCTTGTTTGAACGAGTAGTGAATGCGGGCTTGGACGGCCGTCATCACCTTGAGTGATCGTTCCAAAATTGCCAGCGTTGTTCCGACTGGCGAGTTGGCGGACATATCGGCAACTTGGACGTCAGCCGCAGAAGCAAATCGTCGACCCTCTTCAACAATCTTGTCCAGCAAAGCAGCCAGCACTTGGCTTGGCTCTTTGTAAGGCAAGGTCATAATGTTGTCTTTGATCGCGCCGCTTGGTACGTCAACATCGCGGAACTCACCTGGTCCAATCGGTGTGTCGTCCCCTTTTGTTCTCAGGCCGCGAGTCTTAAATCCGCCCGGCAAGTTGGACAGGGTTCCGGCATCCACCAACTGACGCAAAATCGACGTACCAGACTTGGCAAACGCGCCGACCAGGTGAATCAAGCCAAAGCAGTAGAAGCCAAAGCCTGGCACGTACCCGTAGTGGACGTAATGCTGGCGCTTCTGGTACTTTTTGTCTTCGGGTCGCCAGTTGCGGCGGATCGCCAAACATTTTTCGCTGCCTTTTTCAATCGTCACCACATATGGCAAAGCAATGCCAGTGGGTTCGCCATCTTTGTCCTTGTGCTCAAAGCCTTCAAGGTCCAAATTGACGTTCATCTCAAGAAGTTTGTACCGATCGTCGGATGTAGCCCTAAAGCCCATCTTTTCGGCGATCTTTTTCTCAACTTCATCGAGGTTGTTCTCTGGTTCGCCCAGATCAATGTCCAAATAGAACCCGTCAACTTGCAATTTACGCAAGTCGTTCTCGGTTTTTCGCATTACATGGGTGACTCGGGGCGAGCTTTCCAAATCTGAGGCGCCATAAGGCACCACAATGTCTTCGGCGGGCACAAAAATGGACGTTTGGCGGTCCATGTTTGGGTCAAAGTACACTTTTTTAAACGCGTTTCCCGACAAACCCAAGCCCCAAAGCATGCGCTCATGCTCAGGACGGAACTCTTTCATCACATCGGTGAGCTCGTAGTTCATATCGTCTTGAACTCGAGTCGCGGCATCTTTCTTTTCTTGCGTCTCTTTACCAATGATCTGCGTTTTTACAGGACCGGCCGCAGGAAACGTCGACATCATCACTTCAGCCTGGAACTTGACCAGGGCCTCGGACAGCAACGGGTGGTAAACGCCGCAAGCGCCAACCCAAGGCTCTGAGCGCTCTTCAATTTTCATGCCCAACAGCTCAAGGCCATCGACATACGTCTGCATCCAGTCTTTCCTGGACGCGACATCGTCGTCGTAATCGCTGATCAGGTCAGAAACGATCTCTTGAATGACGTCATTGTCCAAAACTTCCGCCAAGTTTTGATCAAAATCGTCTTCGCTCTCACCAAGATCAATCTCTAAGCCGTCCATCTTGATCGATAGCTCTTCGGGGTCGACAATTTCAATCTCAATGCCGTCTGGGTTGTCGCCGATATCGAGTGATTCCAACCCTTCAGGGGCTTCGTAGAGACTTTTTTCAATCATGATGATTCCTAGTAATACGCCATTTTGCGTTTGTGATTAAACGGCTCATCTTCTTCGTCCGTCTGCAACCTCAAAAAACCGCCTTTTCTGAACCTGATCAAGGCCTGCGTGCTTGAGTCAACCAAGTCATCGTGGTCAGAGTTTGGAAACGCCGCCATCTCTTCAATAAGCTCATCAGCCCATCGAGTCGCAGGCGCCCAAACCTTACCGCTCGCAAACAAATCAGACACAGAGTTAATCCTCACCATCTTATCATTCCCCCTGCTGGGAGTAAATTCAGACACAGGGATTCCCATCGCCCTCAACTCATAAATCAACGGCGCCCCAGAAGCCTTTGCTTCAACGATAAAAGCATCGGGCTCCCACTCTTTATAGTGGTTGAACGCCTTCTCTTTTAGCTCAGGGAACTCCATGCGCCTCTTAAACGCATCAAGCAAAATCACATTGGGGTCTTTTTCGTTCTCGTTCAAATAGAAGACGCCCCAGGTTGTACACGCCGAATAGTCGGACCGTTCATTCTTTGTGAACGCCGTATCCCAAGACTGAATGATGAACTCGCACCGTGGTGGCTTGTCCGCTTTCCACTCCTTCCACCACTCCCTTTTAACAATCGCGCCTTCTTCGGACGTTGGGCTTTGCTGGTACTGAGCGTTCCACTTGCTGGCCGGCAGTTCAAGCCGCAAAGCCTCCAACTCCTCCAGGCTCCAAAACTCGGGCCACAGAGGATTGCCGCTTGGCAAAATCGCAGGAAAGTTAATGACCTCCCACGTCTCCCCGTCTTTATCGATCATCGACTGAAGAATCTTCCCTGTCAGGTCTCTCTTCGCCCATCTGGTGTTGTGGCTAACTATGCCGTTGGCAATAAAGTTCTCTGTTCGGTCAACCTCTACGTCAAAAACCTCTTCCTGGCCGTCCGTGGTAATTTTAACTATCGGATCCACCGTGAAGTCGGAGATACGATGCAGCTCTTTCAAGAATGCTTGGCTTCTTTCCGTAGCCAACTGTAAGGTTGCAGTCGTTGCAAAGCAGTCCCCTGACTTTTCCTGTGTCATGGTCATGGTCAATGCAGAGCTTTCCGTTCCAATGCGCCCTTGTGTTTTCCTCAGAAGGCGGTTCACCACAGACATCGCACCTGTTCTGGCGCTCTTCAACCATGCGCTCATAATCTGATGCCGTGATTCCATAACGGTGTTTGATGCGACGTGCTCGGCGTTGATCGGCAGTTGTTGCAGGTGGGGTGTAGCCTTTTCGATAACAAGCCGCGCACAATCCTTTGCAGTGAACTGGCTGTCCGCATTCGCATTGCTTTCCAACCCACTTTCCATGAAAACCAATTTCTTGGTAGGGCGCACTTGGATTTTTTCGGTGGTAGCTTGCTTTTGATTGGCAGGCGGCGCATGTTCCTCCCTTGACTTGAGATCTTGATGGCCTGCTACATCCTTCAACGATACAAGTAAATCCCCCGGCTTGAGGTGTTTCAGTCTTGTCCATTCCAGTACTCCTTCATTCATAACAAGAAACGGATGCCTCTCGTTTGCACGAAGAATTTTACCAGATTGTGTTTGTATCCTGTATATGGAATCAACACCACTTGACCGCCAGTTGTTAATCTTGCTTGCGCTTAATCGTCCTTTATCGAACGTAGCCACCATGTCTCCGGTTCGAATGTTTTTTAACTGTGTGTTGGAACCGTCAGCCATCAGCACTGAAGTGTCCCCGGTCATACACATAACCACGACAATGGACCCGCCCGGCTGAAGTCGCTGCCGAGGACCGGACGTGTACCACTCATACACTTTATCGAAAACGGACGGATCACTAGCCGCCAAGGCCGCCTCTTGTTCGGAGTGAGGGTCATCGATGATCAATAGGTCGGCGCCTTTACCGGTCACGGTACCTCCAACACCGATCGCAAAGTACTCTCCGTTCGCGTTCGTCGACCACCGGCCCGCCGCTTTGGAGTCAGACCTCAGATTCACATTAGGAAAAATCTTCGAGTAAACATCAGAGTCCACCAAGTTACGCACCTTACGCCCAAACCCCACCGCCAGTTCGGCTGTGTTTGAGCACTGGATGATTTTCTTTCCTGGGAACAGCCCAAGAAACCAGGCCGGCAGCATGAAGGATGCAAACTCTGACTTTGTGTGGCGGGGAGGCATGTTGATGATCAGGCGCTTGATCTTGCCTTGGGCGATCTCTTCAAACTTCTTAGCCATCACTTTATGATGACGGCCGTCGATGAAGCCAGGCCACATCTCTTTCACGAATGCCGCGAAATCTCCTTGGGCCTTCTCCCTCTTGACGCTGTTCTCATAGTCCGCCAACTCGGCAAAGAACGCCTCCTGCTCATTAATAGGCAGCTTCGATATCTTCGCAGTGATTGCGTCAATGTCCATCATTTTCCACAAGGCCCTAAAGCCGCCATGTAATCTTCATCAGAAGGAAGGGTCTTGCCCTCCACCCAGTCTGCAAACTCAGCCATCAGAACGTCCGCATCTTCAGGAGTCAAAGCATCCACAATAACTTCAAACTTGTTCTTGCACAAAATGATCTTCATGGCAACTTCCTAAAAGAAACATGCGCCGGCCGGATGGACCTCGCATTCCTAGGCAAAGCCTTACAAGCCCCCATCTCCACCAGCTTCTTCATCACCCGGTGAACATTACCCCTCCCACGATCCCCCGTCAACCTCATCACATCATCAATCGACGGCCCATACCCAAACCTTTTCCAGTACTCATCAATGATAAGAAACACAGTCCTTTGCTTTTCAGTCATATCCACCCTAACTTGTTATAGTGCGCACCATAACTAGTTATAGTGCCGCGTTTCAAAAAATATATACCCCCCACCCCTTTTTACAGGAAAACACAAGGGGGGCATTCCTATAGAGCGTCGAAGTCATCCTTGGGAAAGTTTTTTTCTTGGGCCTGAATGTCTGGAATGTCAGGTGATCGAATGTCTGGAATAGTATGCGTAAGGCACTCCTGCGCGACCGGGCCAAACGGCGGGCCACCCCTAGGGTCGGGGTCGGCTAGCTGGCTTTCTTCTGGGGTGCCTGACAGTTCTGCAAGCAAGCTGGCCGCGCTGTCCGCTGCATCATCATGCGTGAGCCTGGCCTCCACATCTATAGCCTGGCTGCCCAGCACCTTGAGCAAGCGCGCCCGGATGTCATCGCTCTTGTTGATCGTCGTTATCTCTTTGCGCTCAATGAATGCACCCACTTCGAATAGGCTGCCAAGCAGCTTCAGGCATTGCACGCGTTGTGCGGGTGGGAAGTCTTCATCAAGGGAGTGCTGAACCAGTTGCTGGACTAGCAGGGACTTAAGCTGTGCAGGGGTTCGATGTTTCTCAGCCTCTAGCGCCACCTTATAAGCCTCGACTTCTGCGGAGATGCGCGGGTTTGCTGCCACTCTGTACGGTTCACCTGCTAGCGTGGCCCTAGTCGCATCCTCTTTGTATGCCTCTCTATACGCTTGGGCCTTAGTCTTACCCATTGCGAGGGAGCGGGCGAATTCTCGCTGCTTGGTTGTCAGAGCGGGCTTTTTGCCTTTGCCGGGAGACAACAGCATCTCCACAGGGATAGTGTCTAGCCCCTCCCTTATCTGGGAGCGTGATAGCTTCTGGGGTTTCATTCTTTATCGGGTATATAGCGAGAACATAAGTGAGACCATATCAAAGGCCGCGCGATTATGCAAAGCACTACGCACAACCACACCCAGACCCTAACAAGTTATAGTGCCGCGCAAATAGTTAAAAAGCCCGCAAACCCAATAACCATGCGGGTTACAGCCCTATTCACTACAAAAAAACATAGATTGATTGTCACCTATGTGACTGACTAGGGGCTTGACAGGGTTTACATTGACCGCTCACCCAACAAACCACAGGAGTAAACGACCATGACAGACACCACGCAAGCGCAAACCATTGAGGCCATGAAGCAATGGGCCCTTGATAACTACGAGAAAGGCGCCGACACAATGGCCGAATGCTGGAGTACCAGCGACTATGCCGACCTATTCACCGACCACGAGGGAAACCCACGCACAACCGCCCAGGCTTGGGCCACGCTTCGCGCCCTCGCAGACGTACACGCCGAGCACCAAGCAGACGCCCGCAACTCCGCTTTTTAACCACCACAGGAGAACCGACCATGAACATAGCCCAACAAATCGCCCGCGCCACACCACGCTACAACGTGAGCGCCGACCCAGCAGACCAAGCGCCCCCAATGGATGCCGACTTGCTGGCCGCCACCGTTGACCGCCTCGCCGATATAAAGGCCCAGATTGCGACCCTGAAGACCGCCGAGGAAGAACTCAAAGCCGACTTAATCGCGACTGGGTGCAGATGCATAGAAGGCACCCAGCATCAAGCCGCCATTACCTACGCCACGACTAAAACAATGATCGACTGGCGAGCAATCGCCCAGCACCTGAAGCCAAGCCGCCAATTGATCACCGCCCACACAACGACGAGTGAACCCTACGACGCCGTGCGAGTATCAGCAAGAAAAACCGATTGAGGAGAACCGACCATGAAACACTACAAACCCTATCTGACAAAAGCCGGAAGACTGCTCAACAAACCCGCCGCCGGGTGGTTGACGATGATCATCAATCAAGGCAGCGACACCGGATTTTGCTTAGCGTGCGCCGAAGATACCGACGGAATCGAACCGGACGCCGGAGCGTGCCTTTGCCCCCAATGTGGAGAGGCTAAGCTCTACGGCGCCGAGGAACTGTTATTAATGGGGCTTTACTTTGACGAAGACCTAGAACCAGAAATCACAGCCGCGCGGAATGCCGGATACATAAGGGGATAACCATGGGATGGACTTCATTT
>Ga0208103_1000498_pt1 | contig 12644 bp, 10 predicted proteins | sample CryBogmetaGMA75M_FD_184550 | JGI IMG/M metagenome (GOLD analysis project Ga0208103, IMG submission 184550) | Freshwater microbial communities from Crystal Bog, Wisconsin, USA - MA7.5M (SPAdes) | ecosystem: Environmental > Aquatic > Freshwater > Lake | place: Crystal Bog, Wisconsin, USA... | reverse complement strand
GACCAGTAAAAAAGAAAGAAAACTCCTGATGGGTTTAGACATGGGCGCACCTCCTAATGTTTTTTTGCGGAAAAACATTGCTGTATTTTTAAGTTGAGTAGACCAATTTCCACGACACCTCTCTAAAACACAAAACCCCACTCTCTTTTTGAGAAACGGGGTCTTTGACCACCATACATCACCTCATCGGGTCAATAGTGCTGTTACAGACAAAATTGTTTGATGTTAGTGTTAGAATCGCGCCTATTTTTTCGATTTGTCAACAAATATCCATTCCGTCAAAGTATGAAAAGACCTGTTTTCTCAGATTTTTTTGAAATTTTTGGCGGAGCCGTTCTCATATAGACGAACTGAAAATAAGGACGGCCGGGAGGATCGGTAGAAAAGCTTTTCATATTACTACCTGCTATTCATAACGTAATGCGGCAATCGGGTCCATCTTTGCGGCTGCATAGGCAGGGTAAAGTCCAAAGAATATGCCGACAAAAATGGATGTCAAAAGGGGAAGAACGAGCGAAAGCACGGTAATTGCCGTACTCCATTTTGCGATGGCGGAAATCAACCACACGCCACCCAAACCAATAATAATTCCAATCATACCACCGGTAAACGTAAGAATGGTCGATTCGGCCAGGAATTGAATGATGATGTCACTGTAAGTAGCGCCAAATGCACGGCGCACCCCGATCTCTTTTGTTCTTTCCGACACCGTGGCGAGCATGATGTTCATTATGCCGATGCCGCCGACCAGCAGGGAAATGAAGGCGATACTGCCCAGAACGATGTTGAATGTCCTCTGAATTTTTCGGGATTGATTCAGGAGTTCCTGCGGGACAACAATCTGGTAATCGTCTGCGCCGCCGTGTGTTATCTCCAGAGTTCTTTTTACCACGGGAACCGACTTAAGAACCTGTTGTGCAGCACTCACCCCGACGACCAGTTCTGTGACTTCTGGCCAGGCAGTAGCGCCGGTCACTGAAGTGCTTTTGCTTACGAGACTTGCCACAGTGAGCGGGATAAATACCATGTCATTATAATTTCGCAGGCTGATTGCGCCTGCTTTTCGCTCCTTGCTTTCCATACGCCGTAAAATGCCGATTATTTTAAACAGGGAATTCTCAATCCGCAGATAATTTCCGATACTGCCTGACGCCCCCATATTTTTTGCCACGTTATAGCCGATGACGCAGACAAGTTTGCCCTCCTGCATATCCGGATCGGAGATAAAGCGGCCGTTACCCATGGGTATATTAAGCAGAGAGGCATAATTTGGAGAACATGAAACAATTTGCGGCATCACATCCTTTATTGCGCCGAATACGGAAGCCTTCAATTCCCTGAGGCCGGCGACATCCTGTACATCGCGGCACCCGTTTTTAATCCGTTGCGCATCGTAGAGGGTCAGACCCTGCGAAAGCTTCGCGCGGGACTTTTTTTCCTGCATCTCTGTCAGGGGTATGGATTTGACATAGATGTTCTTGGTGCCCAGTTGTTCTACCTGCGAGAGTGACTCGCGCTTCGCCCCCTCGCCGATGGAGAGCATCGAAAGCACGGCGGCAACCCCGCAGACGACGCCAAGAATACTCAGCGTTGCCCGCAGTTTGTGCTGCAACAGCGACTTGACGGCCAATGCAATAAATTTAAACAGCTTTCTGTTCAGGCGCAGACGCATGATCAATCAGCTTACCATCCTTTAAATAAACGATTCTGTCCGCAACAAACGCCACTTCACGATCATGCGTAATCAGTATAATTGTTGAACCATTGGCATGTAATTTCTTGAATATTTTTAGTATTTCCATGCCGGTATGGGAGTCGAGATTTCCTGTCGGCTCGTCCGCCAGCACAAGAAGGGGATCGGCACATATTGCCCGCGCAATGGCCACCCGCTGCATCTCACCCCCGGAAAGCTCGGATGGTTTGTGTCTTACCCTTTCGGTCAGCCCCACCTGAGCAATGGAATCCATGATTCTCCCTTTTATCCGCGAATCATCGAGCGAACGGTACAGAAAGGGCGCCTCGATATTTTCATAAACGTTCAGGCCGGGCAGCAGGTTGAAAGTCTGAAAAATAAAGCCGATGTTGTTTGCGCGGATGTGTGAAAGTTCGTCATCCGAGGCTTCAATGATATTAACGCCGTTAAGCAGGTAGCTGCCCGATGACGGACGTTCCAGGCATCCAAGAATATACAGCAGCGTGGTCTTTCCGGAACCCGACGGCCCCATGATAGCGATAAACTCGCCACGATGCAGATTGAAATCAATGTTGTCCAATACCTTCAGCGTTGAAGATCCTACATGGAATTCCTTGCATATCCGCACTGCCGAAATGAGTTGGTTCATTATTTTACATCGTCTCCGGCCGGTTTGCTCAGGCTGACCATGTCGCCGTTTTTTAATCCAGCAACGATCTCGGCATAATCCTCGTTCTGCCTGCCGATTTCCACTTTAACCTTTTTTACGTTTTTTCCCAGGCAGACATAGCAGTATTTGTTCACCCCCTCGCTGAACACCGCCTGCGCCGGTACGGCAAGGATATTTTGTGCTGTATCGATATGGATGACCACCCTGACTGTCATGCCGGGACGTAAGTTAAGATTCTCGCCCTGTATGCTGACAACCACCTGGAAATATTTTTCCCCTTTTCCCGCTTCGCCGCTATCACTGGCCAGCACACCGATGGAAGTCACCTGCCCGGTAAAAACCAGGTTGGGATAGGCATCGACCTGAATGGATGCCTTCTGCCCATTCGTAATCTTGTGCAGATCAACCTCGCGGACAAGGGTTTTAACGATCATGGAAGAGATATCCGGCAGGTAAAGCAGCGGTTGGTTCTCCCATACGCTGTCCCCTACCCGCGGCTTTCTTTTCTGATTGTCCCGGGGCGTTTCGTAGTGCACGACAATTCCCGGAAACGGCGCATGGACGACGGCCTTTCTGAGCTCCTCTCTTATATTATCTAAGGCGATTTTTGTCGTTTCAAGCTCGCTTTTCGCTTTTGCCACTTCCGCCATCGCCGCGGCAATCTTGAAAACGCTTTCCTTTTTTATCTGCTCAAACGACGTTTCATACCTATGCTGCTTTGAAAATAACTGTTCCGCCTTTTTCTTTGCCTGAAAAATTTCGTTCGGATAGTGCAAACCCTTCTTGCCCAGATCTTCCATGTCATTGATATAGGACACATAGCGGCTGTATTCCTGTTTCGCGTCTTTCAGGTCAAACTCGGCGGTTTTAATAGCGCCTTCTGCCTGGCTCTTTTCCCACTCGAGTATCTGTTTTCTTGCTTCAACCGTCGCTTCCCGGCTTTTGATCTCACCCCCAAGCCGCAGCATTTCCGTCTCGAAATGGGCGGAATCAAATTTAATCAGGACATCCCCCTTTTTGACAAAAGTGCCCTCATCGATAATATAGACGATCTTCCCTTTCTCCCCCTTGATGGTCGAGGAGACGACGTGTGACCGTTCCGCATCAAGGGCGCCGATCGTGTTGACCGTGATGGCAAAACTCACGGTTTTTGCCGCAGCCAGTTGCGGATCGGCGTCGGTATGCCCGGGCAGAACAAGGCGCACACTTATCCATGCCGCGGCAAGCGCTGCAGCCGCAATAACTGTCCATCTGCCGATTTTCTTTTTGTTCAGCATTCAGTTCCTCGGCACCAGCACGCCCATAATCGCCTTCATGTTGTAAATGCCGATGGCATATTCAATTTTCGCGGCAAGAAGATTTCCCCGCGCGCTTTGCAGTTCCTTTTCCGCTTCAATAACATCAAAGTTATCCGCCATCCTGTGCGCGAATTTGACTTCCGCAAGAGCGATTTTTTCTTCACCCTGTTTGATCTGTGATTTTCTTATCTCCATCCTTCTTCCCGCCTCTTTCAGGGACAGCCACTGCTTGCGCACCTGCCGGCTGATGTCCTCCATCTTGCTTTGCATGTTAACGCTGATTGTTTTAATGTTGATGAGGCTCTGCTGATAGGCGGCTTTTTCGGCCGTCCGGAATATGTCGGTGTCTGACTGCAGGCCTATGCTGTAACGGTCAAGATCAAACCCCGTGGATTGCCCCAGGGTCTCCGCCGTGCCATACCGGCCATACCCCACCACCAGATTGAGCTCCGGCAGGATATTGTGCTTCATGACTGCGGCTTTTCGTTGGGCCTCGGCCATGTCATGATTCATCTGCTCTATTTCTATTCTATTTTTTAGTGCGGTGTCTATGGCATCGTTAGGCGACAACTCCTTGAAATCAGGCGCTTCCGAAGCAATCACCTCAAGTTCCGTATTTTGCGGAAGGGCAAGAATGAGTTTCAATCTGTCTTTCGCGTCCTGAAAGGCTTCCGATGTCGTAATCATTGCATCCTCCGCCTCCCTGAGGGGTATTTCCGCCCGATATGTGTCCATGGGCGTTGCCAGCCCGACCTTCTCCTTGGCGCGCGCAATTTCGGAATGACCTTTCAGGCGTACACACATTTTTTCATATAACTGCAATATCTCCGTCTGCCGGACTGCGTCATAAAAAGCGGATATTGCTACCAGAACCGTGTTGACCTTTGTCTGGTATACGTTTCGCAGTGACGTATTATACGCAGCGTCGGCGCTCTGCACACTGTCGGTCGTGATGTCCTTTCCCAAGCCCCGCAGGAGGGGTTGCGTTAATGTAACGCCCATGTCCGTGGTATATTGTTGCGGGGATTGCCACGATGAACTGGTGATCTGAGGTCCAATGGATATGCTTGTTCCGTGTTCCAGTTTTTTCTGGAACTGGAGCCCGGCGGAGATGTTTTGGTAGCCCATGTTGTTTCGGCCGGCCAGATTTACACCTGCTGTCGGAATGAGTTTCAATTCAAACAGTGATCGCGCTGCATCAATCGAATATCGCTGGCTTTCGGCGCTGTATTGTGAATTGACGATGTCCCGGTTTTTCTGCAGGGCAAGGTTGATCGTCTGGTCGATCGTCAGAACTACCTTAGGCGGCTGGCCCGCAGCACTGTGATTATTGATAGCGGGCTCCGCGGCAAAGGCGACCCCCGCAATGCAAAAAATAACAGCGGCTATCACTACTGCTGCAAAAAAGGGGGGAGGTAAAAACTTCCCTCGGTTGACTGGGTTTTGTTTTTTCATTGTAAAAGCGCCGCTTTTGATCCGGGTTACGCATTGCATCCGCAGAATTTGAAAAATGGGCGCTGTCCTGTTTTCCTGATTGGGTTGCATTGTTCCATTAGTACCTACAAGCGCCTCTTCTGACCCGAGCTACTCATGGTGTCTGCCGAAATATGTATTACATACAACTATTAACTATTGTATTTGCATCACTCGATTGCAAACCTTTACTTGTTTTGTAATACGATGTGCCATTGGAGCATGCCCAAGACTCTATCCAAGAACAGCTCAGACAGCCGCTTAGGGTTAAGCGGCAATAACTACAGCTTCCAGAAGTGTAAATCGTTCCGCAGCCTCCTACAGAGCAAGATTTACTACTGCTACTACTGCTGCTGCTACTACTGCTACCACCGGCTGCTACTGCCGCTACCCCCACTGCGCCGGCAATGGCGGCGGCAGTTATTCCTACGATTGCACCAGTTGACAAGCCAGTCGCCGCAGCCGTACCACCCGTACCGGTACCTGCACTGCCCGTAGCACCCGCTGCTCCCGTATCCGTCGTCCGGGCAGCAAGAGCCGCTGCTACCGCTGCTCCAATCTTGGTAATGGTGATGATCCCCCCAATGATCATAGCCACCTGACCCGCTTCCAGCACGGCTGTGGAGATGACCTCCCCGGTAACAGACAACGCTGATAGATTCAGCGAACCTTCCGTACAGGTGACGGTTGCCATTTGCTGATTTGCCAAATTGGGATCGCCATTGCCGTCCTTCATGGCCTCAACAAATTCAAATCCCGTCCCCCTGACGCCGACAGCAACCGTAGGCGAATTGACCTCGAAAACATTAGCACCACCGATGTACTTCCTCACATCGGCCGTCAATTTACCGATCGCCAATGAAAAAATGCCTCTGCGTGATTTGTCCTTGAACAGGAATTCCTTGATTTCCAGTTTTGTATTCTCAGATAGTTTGATCGTACTGTCATCAGAAAAAACCATCGTAGCCGAGGAGGCACGCTCGGTGACGATTAAATCCTTCAGTTCAATCGGCGACTTCACAATGGGCCTGATCACCTTCTTCGCCCTCGTCTGCTTGACATTGCCGACGACCCAGGTAAATTCACCGACTGCAGCAGCAAAAGTTGAATAGGGAATGATGAGTTGCAGGACCAGTAAAAAAGAAAGAAAACGCCTGATGGCTTTAGACATGGGTGCACCTCCTAATGTTTTTTTGGAAAAACATCGCTGTATTTTTAAGTTGAGTAGACCGATTTCCACGACACCTCCCTAAAACACAAAACCCCACTCTCTTTTTGAGAAACGGGGTTTCAGTAATCAGTCCATACTACCCTCACGCCGGGTTAAAGGGTTAAGGAACTTTTCTGTAGATGGCAATTCTAATTAAATTTTCACTATCACGCTTTTCATTAGAAAACAATTAAAAGCGGCATTGTAAGATTGCTAAAATCAGGGGGAGGCTATTTTGCGGATCGGACCAGCAAGAGAAGGGCTTGAACATGCCCTTGAGTTAGGTTTTTTAGTTCAGAATCAACGATTGGTCATGGGGTTAGGGTAAGGTAGCCCCCAACCCCAAATAATCGGTTCTGATCCCTAAAACCCTGCGCCAGAGGTGATAACAAACCGCCCATCGATGGGCAATTCAATCAATCATTGGAGTTGCATACTCCACCTAGAACTGTTTAGGACTTGATGGTCATTAGCACTGGGGATTACGGATCGAACTAACGACAAATCTAATGGATACGACGGTATTTTGTCGAGTCCATCTGGATCGCTTGTTATGTGGCTCTCAGCCGGGCGATGCATCTGAGCGACCGGCAAATCAATTCAAAGTAAGAACCGAGGATAGAAATCCTTCTCCGGTTCCTGCATATCCGTAATCACCTTTGCATCTTCTTGGAATACTGCGCGTACCGGGAAGCGTGCTTTCTGCCCCACCTACTGGTCGGCACTTACCCTTGGAACAGAGGTAAGAAATGCAGCGTCATAGTCTGCGACGACGTTGCTGCTTTGGACACATTCGACTCAGCGGTAGCCGCTTTCCTGGGCGTTGTGAATGATTGAGATCAAGTTGCCCGAGGAGGAATCGCCCGAGGAGCCACCCGCGAAGATCAGGCGGCCATGGCGTTTGTAAACCAACTCGTAGCGGTAACGGTCGCTACCATAATAATAAGGGATCCAAGCCTTGCCGGTTTCATAGGTGCCCTGATCGGTAGGCTGGCCAATCAGATCGACCACTTGCTTCATACTCATTCCGATCTGTAGCTTCGTGAACTTGCTACCCCGAGTCGGCTTGCCGGAAATCTCGCCTTCCCAACCGTTGATGCCCTTGACGGTTCGTGTGTCATTGGGTGACTCGGCTTTTGCAATGGGTGCTTCTTTTGTGCTGCTCCCGGACTTTTGTGCCGTCTGGCAACCTACCAGCAGAAAAGTGGCAATGATCGCTGCAGCCACGAACGCGTATCGATTTGTCATCATGGGTCAACCTCCATCATTAAATTGATAAGAAATACCTTTTCTGTCTAACTATGTTACGAAGGTGGCCCTCGTATGTCAAGGAGATTTCATCGACAACGGGTGCTGTTTGCCACTTGATATCAGCAACTTTTCCTGACTCTGCTTGGTTGTGGATTTCAGGAAGTTAGCAATAAAAAAACCATATTAAGATTGCGTAAAAAAGCGATAGTCCGGTCACGCTGTGAAGGTTCAGTTTCTGTTTGTTGTGTCAAGAGAAAGTATACTTTTCCATTTAAGTGGAAATCGGCAATCACCACCCGGCTAAATGCATAAAGAGAGATAATCCTGTAGAACGGCTCCTGCACGGTCTCAACGGCAAGGAATTCCATTTCTCCCGAAGAGTGAATTTTACAAATCGTACTACCCACTCCACGGAAGAAACAAAAGGAGCGCCCAACTCGTTCGCGCTAATTCGATGCGAGCGAGAAAATCAATTGCTTGTTTTTTTTATTCGTCGGGTCTGTCAAGAAGATGATCGTAAGACTCTGTTTGTCTTTCGTGTAAATAGCGGTCCGGAAAAGGCTGTTGCTCTGATTCGCCGCGCTTGTAACTTTGTTAATGTCAACGAATTGTCCCGCGATACCACCGAGACCGCTCGTCCACCCTGCGGCTTTGAGTTTGTCGGCATAAAAACTGTTGATCGCATCCCACTGCGTGTCCTTTGGCAATTGGAAACCTCTTTGTTCAACCTTGCCACCCACATTCATTGCCTGTCGCACCAATGCATCTTGTTGTTTGTTCTTCTGCAATGTGTCGGCGATTTTACTCTCGCCCGCTTTCAATTCCACAGCACCGGGATAGGTAGGAAAATCATTGAGCGTTGCCACTTTACTTCCGCACGCCACTAGAGTTAGAGCCAGCCCCAACAACACTGAAGTAAGTAAACATTCGAGACTCTTCATCGGATCCTCCTGAACACCTGAATTTTTGACACCTATAGTATAGGTGTCTATCGTGAAAAGACAAAATTTGACGCCACTTGAGGGGTTAGGTATGCTTGCCCCCGTAATTAAAATGCAAGTCTCGTTGATTGATAAGTATTTCATTCATTATTTTGAAGTATGAGACAGGCAATCTTGCATGTCAATGGAATAATGACTGCAAAATGTGTGATGCTGTGTCGTGGTGGACCTAATTTTGTGGAATCGGCACTCATTTTGGTCGATTCACCCGTTACGAGAGCCTTGGCAGGCATAAAAGTGTAACTAAAATGTAACTGTTTTAACCGAAAATAAACCAACTTAACCCAACAAAAACCAACTTGCCCTTTGCAACATATTGATATATAACACACTAAAATGATGAGAAATCGCCCTCTATCAGTTATCGACTTTTAATCCGTTGGTCGTGAGTTCAATCCTCACACGGCCCACAAACAATATCAAGGGGTTAGCTAACATAGCTGGCCCCTTATTTTTTGTGTTGCTACCCTTAAAGAACGTTTTTCGTGACCTTGGATGATCCTTGTTCTCATTTTTGATTGCTTATTTAGTTTACCTACAACTACGCAAAATCATGGCGTCAAATGTTTGTTGATTACCAATTAAAACATGCAATAGCCACTCTCCGAATTCAATCACTCGCTTTTGATGGCAGGAGGGGTAGAAATGGCGGCACTTACAGGAGAAGGCCAGAAGGTATTCGTGGTTGCCAGCTTTTAAAGCGAAAAATGCAATTGGGGTGCGCGTTCGACCTCAAACTGATGTGATCAGTTCCTTGAATATTTTTTTCAAAGGATGCTGCGGAAAAAACGTCTTTTCATTACTGCTTGTTAGAATTGGCTGATCCTGTCAACTTTGCAGCCGGCAAAAACACTTTACCCTTTTTCTCTGTTTCCACGCTATATTTCTTGCCCCAGGACTTAACCGTGATATTACCATGAATGCCGTTCACATATGTCACATAACCTGATTTTTCTGCAAGTTCCCGAATCCGTTTGCTGCGACGAGAAAACCACAGTTCCTTGGGGGAAGGAACAACTAAAACCTTCGGGTTGACTCTTAGAAAAAAATTATTTGGCGCCACACCTTCCGTAGCATGGTGCGGAGCTTTTAAAAAGGTCGCTTCAATATCCTTGGCATTCCGGGCAATGTAGCCTCCCAATCCGCCGTTAAGATCCCCTGGAAAAAGAAATTTCAACTTGTCATCCTGAGCCATTATAATCGCAGACATATCATTTATATCCGTCGGACCGATTGGTGAATTGATCCCATCATAAACGTAAAGGGTTTTCAGGGATTGCTTTCCATTATCATAGAACACAAAACCAGGTTCAATCCTGAGCCTTTGAATCCTGTGCATCTTCAGTTCCTTGTCCAGAGCCATCAATTCCCTGTAATCACAGCCCCAAGATTCATGTTTGCATTGCTTTTCAGAAGGAAAGTTCATGTAAACTTTTTGTATTTTAAATTCTTTCTTTTCTAACAGTTCGAAAAGACCCTGATAATGGTCCTCGTGGGGATGTGAAATAATTATCATTTCAATGTTTGTAACCTGCCTTGACTTCAGAAACGGCAACAATCGGTTTTTCGCGCCTTCCCTCGTCCCAGTATCAAGCAAGATATTGGAATTTCCCATCTGCAACAGGTGCGCATCCCCCTGTGTCTCGCCGTTTGAAACATCAACCGACGTCCATTTAAAAGAAGGCGCCGGCAGGGAAGTCGGCCGGGCATAGATCTCCGTGACCGCGGGAGCGACGGTGGGAGGAACCGTCTGCGCCGAAGAAGTGGTTCCGGCCATCAGTAGGCAAAACAAACAGCAGGATATCAATATTTTCTTCATGGGCATGGCAACCCGCTCTGTTATGGATGTATGCGTCTGTGTCAACTGAATTCCGAGCGGTCATTGTAACCGCTGTTCGGAAAGAAGTGGACGATGAATCCGTGCCGGAAGACCGCTAACCGCCTGGTTTCCCGGCAGCGCCACATTATCTCAACCATGTATCCGTTGGCCCCAGTCCCTCACAAAACTTGAGGGATGTTTAAAACACAAAACCATTCTTTCTTTTGAGATACGGGGTTTCAGTAATCAGTCCATACTACCCTCACAGGGGGTTAAAGACTTTATGATTTTTTCACTCTGACTTTACTATAGGTTTTAATTACAACTATTTCCATCTGAAATCTACAATAAAAATGAATTGTGGGGAATTACTACTTTCAGGAAGATGTCTTGCCACGGGTTTTGACGGATTAGTATTTAAACCCGGAGACGATTTGCAGCATAAACACAGTTTCGATCATGTCAATTCAGCTGTTCTATGGGTGACCAACTCAGAAAACACTCAACTCACTGCGCGGTTAGGTTCCAAACATTGTCCTTCGCATGAGCCGCTTCCCAGTCCCTCACCTTCGCCCTTGCATCATCGAACAGACGAATATGATTTGCGATCTTGACTTTGCGGGAGGCCTCGGGGCCGACCTTCTTCCACAGCGGCTTTAATATGTCCATAACGGCAAGATAATCTGCGATGGGCATCTCCGTTCCCACAATCAGATTGCCTTTGTCATCGGTTTTGTTTCTTGTGTAGATGACCGTGTCGGATCCCCAGAGAAGTCGGTCTTGATACTTTATAACGAAATTGGCCCAATCATCTAATGACGGCATGCCAGGCTTTGGGTCCACGATGTAAGTTTGCACGATGTCCCAGGAAAGATCGGCATACCAGTTCGGGCATGCATCCAATATCTCGGAAACTATTTGGAGGTGATCCGGCGCCGGCTTCACGAAGCGGCCGAGACCGGTATGAGCCCAGCAAACCGTTGTCTTCGGGCTTTCCTTGCAGAGGTGCTTCATCCCGGCAGTATAGGGTGCCTCCGGAGCCATGCTGAGGATCTTGCCGTCGTACGTTACTCTGGCAGGGTAGACATCGCTGTGAAGATTTACAATCAGACCCGCTTCGGCCGCGAAATTGAAGATGGTCTTAAGCGATGGATTAAAGAGGGTGTTCCTGCTCGAATCGGTTGCGTCCGGGGGGAGTGCCTCACCCGGAGCCATGTTCGCCTTGGTCAGGTCATCGTCTATCTTGTCGCCGACAAGTTCCTTATGCACCGAGAATTCGCCTATGCCTGTGAATACCCCGGGAAAAAGGATCAGCAACCTCTTGATATGATTAACGCCGTACTGATCCATGGGGTTAAACCCAACGATCATCGGATCGAGACGAGCCTTATCCGTTTCGGACAATTTGAGATAGTCCATGGCGACCATCGCGTCGATAAAGGAGTAGTAGTACATACCCGCTTTCGGACCCATGTAGTAATTGGGCGGCATCTTATCCCCCGCGTAGTGCTCGAAGCGATCCCACTTTTGCTGCAAGGGGAGGGGAAAGACAACCGACCTGACGACTTTGTCCCCCATGTATTTATCGATGAGCGTCTTCAGCGGTACGCCCTGCATGGCGTAGTTCGCGATGTGGAAGTGCGAATCGATGTACTCGTCTGCGGCATGAACCGCAAAGGCGCAGATCAACACCATAAATGGTACGAGGATGAGCATTCTACGAATCTTTTGTAACGTCAGTTTCCGGCTGTTCATGGGGGTCTCTCCAATGATTATGTATTGAAATCAAGCATCATCTTCGAGATAGACGATTTGCTGCTTTCAGTCAATGAGGATTATCATTTGAAAGGGTGAATATTTATCAAAATCATCTGATGCTTTTTTACAGGAAGTTGTCCGTAATAAAAACCCGATTTGCTGAATTTTCAAGATCGTCCAACCGGCTGAATCGCTATCTCCACCTACAACTCCTCAATTTATGTGATGAGATGATACCGACGATTACAACTTGAAGTGCACAATAAAAAAGGCAGGACAATCTCTGACCCTGCCTTTCTGCAAGTAAATCGTTATGCCCGGAAAATTTCCGCCATCGATGCAAGCTCGGACTCAGATAAGCGGGGCGAGGGATGAGTAAATTTTTTTGATGACCTCGTTTCGGACCCCTAGGTTCCATTTTTTTGCCGCGTTGGCCGATCCGTAGATATTCCCCAGGTAGAACGGCACCCC
>Ga0208103_1000496_pt1 | contig 12661 bp, 9 predicted proteins | sample CryBogmetaGMA75M_FD_184550 | JGI IMG/M metagenome (GOLD analysis project Ga0208103, IMG submission 184550) | Freshwater microbial communities from Crystal Bog, Wisconsin, USA - MA7.5M (SPAdes) | ecosystem: Environmental > Aquatic > Freshwater > Lake | place: Crystal Bog, Wisconsin, USA... | reverse complement strand
GATTCACGTGAGCCAGTATGAAATCGATCGCTATTTGCCCATGATTTAACATCCCGATTTAACGGTACTATCAAAACAATCGGAATTCCCCCCTTACAAAAAGGGGGGAATTCGTTTATAATGGCCTTGTCAAAAGGCCCTATGCTTTGTTGCGCTTCATCCTCCGTCATGGCAACGTATTTTCATATACGCCTCATTCCTCAGGACGCGCGCGCCTTGCCTCTGGCGCTTTTTATTTTGCTGTCCAGTTCTTGACTTTTTATGGATTCATCATTAATAGTGCGTAGAAATTTCTGAGGAGTTGACCCTTGCCCCTGTTGAAGCAGCAACCATCAGCGCTTTTAGTTCTCGAGGACGGGAGTGTTTTCTCCGGATATGCCTTTGCTGGCAGGGGTGAAGTTCTGGGAGAAGTCGTCTTCAATACGGGTATGACCGGCTATCAGGAAATCCTCACCGATCCCTCCTACAAGGGTCAGATGGTGACCATGACCTATCCTTTGATCGGCAATTACGGGATCAATGAAGAGGACATGGAATCCGGCAATATCCACCTGGAGGGATTTATCGTCAAGGAATATCAGGATTATCCCAGCAACTGGCGCAGCCGGAAGACCTTAAAAAATTTTCTGGAAGCACGCGACAAACTGGGTGTGGAGGGGATGGATACCCGGGCTCTGACACGGCGTCTGCGTCTGCAGGGTGCGATGCGGGGAATCCTGACGACAGAAACGCAGGACATGGATCTCTTGCTGGAGCGGGTCCGTGCCTATCCAGGTCTGGTAGGGCGCGACCTGATCAAGGAAGTGACCTGTCAAAAGCCTTATCGCTGGAAAAACAACACCCCCAAGCCCCCTCAGGATTCGAAAAAACGGGATAAAAGCAGTCCATTGCGCGTCGTTGTGATCGATTGCGGTGTGAAGTACAATATTCTGCGGCACCTGGAACAACGGGGATGCGATGTTTCGGTGCTGCCTGCGACGGCGACGGGTGAAGATATTCTATCCGATCAACCTGACGGCGTCCTTTTTTCCAACGGTCCCGGAGATCCGGCCGCTTTGCCCTACATTGTGGATGCGGCCCGTCAGGTGCTGGGCAAAATCCCCCTGTTCGGCATCTGTCTGGGTCATCAGATCCTGGGTCAGGCTGTGGGCGGAACCACCGGTAAACTGAAATTCGGTCATCACGGCATTAACCAGCCTGTCAAAAACATGCAAACCGGGCGGATTGAAATCACTTCGCAGAATCACGGGTTTTATGTTCTGACGGAATCTCTGCCCGCCGATTTGAAAACGTCTCACGACAATCTGAATGATCATACCTCTGAAGGCATCGCCTGCCCTGATCTCAAGGCCTTCAGCGTGCAATACCATCCCGAAGCGGCCCCGGGTCCCCATGACGTGACCTATCTTTTTGACGAATTCATCCGGATGATGGAGAAGGAAAGGAAGAAAAAACATTGATCCTGATCATTGACTTCGGTTCCCAGTACAATCAGCTGATTGCCCGGCGGGTGCGTGAACACCACGTTTACTGTCAGATTGAACCGCCTGATTTCGAACTGGCCAGGATCAAATCTCTCCAGCCGGAAGGGATCATCCTGTCCGGAGGTCCGGCGAGTATTTATGAAAAGGGCAGCCCGCGGGTGGACAAGCGGATTTTTGATCTGAACATCCCCATCCTGGGGATCTGCTATGGCCTGCAATTCATGATGGATGCCCTTGGTGGGGAAGTGGTCCGGGCGGAGAAACGTGAATACGGCTTTGCCGGGCTTCAGATCAGGCGTCCGGAGGGGATTTTCGCCGGTATCGAAAAAAAGACCCGGTGCTGGATGAGCCATGGGGATACGATCGGAAGGCTTCCGAAGGGTTTCCGGGTGACCGCGTCCACGCCCAATACGAAAGTCGCAGCAGCGGAACATCAGACCAGACATTTCTACGGCCTCCAGTTTCATCCCGAGGTTATCCATACGCCAGAGGGGAAAAAGATGCTCGGGAATTTCCTCTTCCGGATTTGCGGCTGTAAAAAAAACTGGACAATGAAATCCTTCGTCCGGGATGCTGTGGAGGAAATCCGCGCCCAGGTGGGTGGTGACGGTCGAGTCATCCTTGGTTTGAGCGGTGGCGTCGATTCATCCGTGGCCGCCGCATTGCTTCATCAGGCCATTGGTCCGCAACTGGTCTGCGTTTTTGTCGATAATGGCGTGTTAAGACAGGGAGAAGCCGAGAAGGTCCAGGAAGTTTTTAAGCGACATTTCCGCATGAATTTGCGCTTTGCCCGGGCAAAAAAAATATTTCTGGAACGCTTGAAAGGGGTTGAAGATCCTGAGAAGAAAAGAAAGATCATCGGCCGCACCTTCATCGAGGTCTTTGAAAAGGAGGCCAGGAAAATCACGGGGGTTCGATTCCTGTCTCAGGGGACCCTGTATCCGGACATCATCGAATCACGATCGGCCTTCGGCGGTCCCAGCGCGGTGATTAAATCCCACCATAACGTCGGTGGTCTCCCGAAAAAAATGAATCTCCATCTGGTGGAGCCCCTCAAACACCTCTTCAAGGATGAAGTCCGGCTTCTGGGCAAGGAACTGGGACTGCCCGATGAACTGGTCTGGCGTCAACCCTTTCCGGGACCGGGCCTTGCCATCCGGATTATCGGAGAGGTCACGGAAAAGCGTCTGGCCATTCTGCGCAAGGCAGACTTCATTCTCCTGGAGGAAATCCGGGCGGCCAACCTTTACCGGAAGTTGTGGCAGTCCTTTGCCGTTCTCCTGCCACTCAAGAGCGTGGGAATTATGGGAGATCAGCGGACCTATGAACACATTCTGTCCATCCGGGCCGTCACCAGTGACGATGCCATGACGGCCGATTGGGCGAAGCTGCCCCATGAGATCCTCGGCCGGATTTCCAACCGTATCATCAATGAGGTCCGGGGTGTCAACCGCGTGGTCTATGACATAAGTTCCAAGCCTCCCAGCACCATTGAGTGGGAGTAACACCAGCCCATGCCAAAAAGAAATGACCTGAAAAAAATCCTGATCATCGGCGCCGGTCCCATTATCATCAGCCAGGCCTGCGAGTTCGATTATTCCGGCACACAGGCCTGCAAGGCTTTGAAGGAAGAGGGTTATGAGGTTGTGCTGATCAACAGCAATCCGGCGACCATCATGACGGACCCGGATATGGCGGATCGGACCTATGTGGAACCCATCACGCCGGAGGCGGTGGCGAAAATTATTGCCAGGGAACGGCCCGATGCACTTCTGCCGACCGTTGGCGGTCAGACGGGTCTGAACACGGCGGTGGCTCTTGCCGAAAGCGGCGTTCTGGAACAGTACGGCGTGGAAATGATCGGCGCTTCCCTGGAAGTGATTCACAAGGCCGAAGACCGGGAGAAGTTCCGAACGGCCATGGAGAATATCGGCCTCCGGGTGCCCCGCAGCGGCTTTGCCAGAGCCATGGACGAAGTCTTTACCATCGCCGCAGATATCGGATTTCCGATCATCATCCGCCCCTCCTTTACTCTCGGCGGGACAGGAAGCGGGGTCGCCTACAACCGGGAAGAACTTGCCGTGATTGCCAAAAACGGCCTTGATGCCAGTATGATCCATGAAATTATGCTGGAAGAATCGATTCTCGGCTGGAAGGAATACGAACTGGAAGTGATGCGCGACAAGGCTGACAATGTCGTCATCATTTGTTCTATCGAAAATTTCGACCCCATGGGTGTCCATACGGGCGAGTCCATTACCGTCGCTCCGGCCCAGACCCTCACGGATGTGGAATATCAGAACATGCGGGATGCGGCGATTGCCATCATGCGGGAAATCGGCGTGGAAACGGGAGGATCAAATGTGCAGTTCGCCGTCCACCCCGACACCGGGGAGCTGATGGTGATTGAAATGAATCCGCGGGTCTCCCGTTCTTCGGCCTTGGCTTCCAAGGCGACGGGCTTTCCCATCGCCAAAATAGCCGCCAAGCTGGCCGTAGGCTATACCCTCGATGAAATTCCAAACGATATCACACGGGAGACGATGGCCTCTTTTGAACCCACCATCGACTACTGTGTAGTCAAGATCCCCCGCTGGACCTTTGAAAAATTTCCTGAGACCGATGATATCCTGACCACTTCTATGAAATCCGTGGGGGAGACCATGGCCATCGGCCGGACCTTCAAAGAAGCTCTCCAGAAGGCCATCCGGTCACTGGAAATCGGGCGGTTCGGGATCACCGAGGTGGTACCGGTCAGCATTCGCGAATCCAGAGAGCTGATTGCCACCCGGTTGACGACACCCAACTCCCTGCGCCTCTTTTATATTGCTGCCGCCTTCCATCAGGAGATGACCATTACCGAGATCCAGCAACTGACCCGGATCGATCCCTGGTTTCTGGATCAGATCTGGCAGATCGTGGAAGCGGAAAAATTTCTGGAAACAGCGCCCCCCTCTGATGACCTGCTCCGGGAAGCAAAGCAATGGGGTTTCTCCGATCGCCGTCTGGCCCAGCTCTGGAAGACCACGGAAGAGGACATCCGTCAGCGGCGCTTTGACCGGAATATCCTGCCCGTTTACAAGCTCGTCGACACTTGCGCTGCCGAATTTGAGGCCTATACGCCTTACTATTACTCAACCTATGAAGTCGAAAATGAAGCCCGGCCTTCAGCAAAACCCAAGGTGGTTATCCTGGGCGGCGGGCCGAATCGTATCGGCCAGGGCATTGAATTCGACTACTGCTGCGTCCATGCCTCCTTTGCCCTCCGGGAAGAAGGTTATGAGAGCATTATGGTCAATTCCAATCCGGAGACGGTTAGTACCGATTATGATACGTCGGACAAGTTGTTCTTCGAACCGGTGACGCTGGAAGATGTCCTGCATATCCTGAAAACGGAAAATCCTTATGGTGTCATCGTCCAGTTCGGCGGTCAGACCCCCCTGAATCTGGCGAAGGGTCTGGAGGCCGCCGGGGCGCCTATTCTGGGGACGTCACCCGATGCCATCGACCGGGCAGAAGACCGGAAGCGTTTTCAGGAGATTGTCAACCTGCTGAATCTGAAACAGCCGGACAATGAAACAGCCATGGATGTGAGCGAGGCCGTCCGGGCGGCGGAACGCATCGGTTACCCGGTTGTGGTCCGCCCCTCCTACGTCCTGGGTGGACGGTCTATGGAAATCGTTTATGACTCCGATGCCCTGCGGAAATTCATGGAAAAGGCAATCCATGTCTCACCCGGCCATCCCATCCTGATCGATAAGTTCCTGGAAGATGCGATCGAAGTGGATGTGGACGCCATCAGTGACGGGATCGATACTGTCGTGGCCGGGATCATGGAGCATATCGAAGAGGCGGGCATCCATTCCGGAGACAGCGCCTGTGTCCTGCCCCCCATCACTTTTTCACAGGACCTTCTCGATCTTATTGAAAAACAGACAAAGATGATCGCGAAAGAGCTGAGGGTGGTCGGTCTCATGAATATTCAGTATGCCGTCAAGGACGGAGTGCTCTATGTTCTGGAAGTGAACCCCCGTGCCTCCCGGACCATACCCTTTGTCAGCAAGGCCATTGGCGTGCCGCTGGCGAAACTGGCTACGAAGGTCATGCTGGGAAAATCCTTGAAAGACCTCAACTTCATGTCGACCCTCCATCCGGATCACATTTCCGTCAAGGAAGCGGTCTTCCCCTTCAGCCGCTTTCCCAATGTGGATATTCTCCTGGGGCCGGAGATGAAATCCACCGGAGAAGTCATGGGGATTGATCATTCCTTCGGCATGGCTTTCGCCAAATCCCAGATGGCCGCGGGTTTCAGCTTACCCACGGAAGGACGGGTTTTTATCAGCGTTCATGATCTGCATAAGGATAGAATCGTGCCGGTCGCCGAATCTTTCCACAGGATGGGTTTTCAAATTTTAGCGACGAGCGGTACAGCCGCCCACTTACAGCGTCATGGGGTAAAGACGGAAATCGTATGGAAGGTCAGCGAAGGCCGTCCCCATGTGGTGGATCGTATTAAGAACGGGGATATCCAGGTGGTGATTAACACAACGGTCGGCCGCCAGTCTTCCCGGGATGCCTACCATATCCGCCAGGGGACATTGAAGTATAATGTACTTTACACCACCACCGTTGCCGGCGCCCGGGCGCTGAGCGAAGCCGTCATGGCCATGCAGCAGGAAAATTGGGGAGTAACTTCCTTGCAGGAGTATCATAAAAAAGTGCTGAAAACGGAGTAATGCACCCTCAGGTTCGGAATGCGGCAGATAGCGCAGACCGATCAGAAATGGCAGAAAGATGATGAAACCCATGGGGAAGGAATACCGATTAAATATCACCGGGGACAAACCCCGAGAGGAATGCGGCGTCTTTGCCGTTTACGGACACGAGGAGGCGTCGCGGGTGGCCTTCTTCGGTCTCTTTGCCCTCCAGCACCGGGGGCAGGAAAGCGCCGGGATCGCCACGGCGGACGGCTGCCAGATCTGGGAGCGCAAGGGCATGGGCTTGGTTTCCGAGGTTTTCCGGGAGGACACCCTGTCCAAACTGCCCGGCCGTCTGGCCATCGGCCATGTCCGCTATTCCACGACAGGCTCCTCCGTCATCTCCAATGCCCAGCCGTTTCTGGTTCATCATGCCGACGAGTATTACGCCCTAGGCCATAATGGCAACCTGATCAATGCCCAGGAGTTACGGGCGGAGCTGGAAGACCGGGGTTCCATTTTCCAGTCCACCATGGACAGCGAGGTCTTCATTCATCTCATGGCGCCGCATTTGAAATATGGTTTTGAAGTGGCCCTGACTCATGCCCTTGAGCGTGTCCAGGGTGCTTACAGCCTGGTCATGCTGACACGCGACAAGGTGATCGCCGTCCGTGATCCGAGAGGATTCCGGCCCCTCTGTCTTGGCGAATTCAACGGGGGATGGGTGGTCGCTTCCGAGACCTGCGCGCTTGATCTGGTGGGCGCCAAATATCTCCGTGATGTAAAACCTGGTGAAATCATCGTCATTGATGAAGCGGGACTGCACAGCCTCATGCCTTTCCCCGAGGTGAAACCAGCCCATTGTATTTTTGAACTGATCTATTTTGCCCGCCCCGACAGCCAGATTTTCGGGGAGAATGTCTATCTCTGCCGGAAACGCCTCGGTCACAGCCTGGCCAAAGAATACCGGCCCGATGTCGACCTGGTCATGCCCTTCCCGGATTCCGGCAACTACGCTGCCCTGGGATATGCCGAGGAGAGCAGACTTCCCTTTGAAATGGGGATGATCCGCAATCACTATGTAGGCCGGACCTTTATCCAGCCGACTCAGGCGATGCGGGATTTCGGCGTGCGTGTCAAGCTGAACCCCGTCCGGCCCCTGCTTGCCGGGAAGAAGGTCCTGATTGTGGAGGATTCCATTATTCGAGGGACGACCAGCCGGAACCGGGTCAGGAACCTCCGGGAAAGCGGCGCCAGTGCCATTCATATGGTGGTGAGTTGTCCGCCCACGCGCCATCCCTGTCCCTATGGGATTGATTTTTCCTCGAAAGGCGAACTGATTGCCGCGCAAAAGGGTGAGGTGGCGGAGATTGCCAAATTCATCGGGCTGGATTCGCTGCATTATTTGAGTCTCGAAGGGATGGTGGCCGCGACCAACATGAATCCCGACCATTTCTGTCTGGCCTGCTATTCAGGTCATTACCCCCTGAAACCTCCGGCAAATATTGGAAAGTTCTGTTTCGAGAGACAGGAGACCGCCAGTCTGTTTTAAGAGTTATCAATTTTTTGTGTCCGGTAAGGAGGGTTACCATGATGAAAGATAAAGCCATTATCACGGCGGCCGTAACGGGAAGCATTCACACCCCGACCATGTCCCCCTATCTCCCCATCACACCTCAACAGATTGCCGATGAAGCTGTCCGGGCTTATGAAGCGGGGGCGGCGGTCTGCCATCTTCATGCTCGCAATCCCGAGACGGGCGTTCCCGTTCCCGATGTCAACCTCATGAAGGAGATCATTACGGAGATCAAGAGCCGCTGCAACATAGTCGTCTGCATCACGACGGGCGGTGGCTTGGGAATGACAGTGGAGCAGCGTGTGGCCCCGGTGACCCTCTACAAGCCGGAACTCGCCTCCTTCAATGCCGGCTCCATCAACTTCGCCCTCTTCCCCGTGATCCCAAGATACAAAGAGTGGAAATTTGAATGGGAGAAACAGTATCTCGGCATGACGGAGGACTTCATCTTTGCCAATACCTTCAAGTCCATGAAGGAGTTCTGCGCCAAGTTCAACGAGATGGGGACCAAGCCCGAGTTTGAGATCTACGATGCCGGCATGGTGAACAACGTCGCCTTCATGATCCAGGCCGGCTACATTAAGAAACCCGTCTACATCCAGTTTGTCATGGGCGTCCTCGGTGGCATAACGCCGAGCTCCGAAAATCTGATTTTTCTCGTGGATTATGCCCGGAAACTGATCGGTGATTTCCAGTTTTCCGTTTGTGTGGCCGGCCGGGCCCAGTTCCCCATCTGCACCCAGTCCCTCCTGATCGGTGGCAACGCCCGTGTGGGTCTTGAAGACAATCTGTACCTGGAGAAGGGGCAGATGGCCAAAAGTAATGCAGAACAGGTGGCGAAGATCGTCCGGATCGCCAGAGAGTTGGGGATCGAGCCGGCTACCCCCGACGAAGCCAGACAGATCCTGGGATTGAAGGGTTTGGATCACGTTAACTTTTGAGTTAGGATATCTCTTTTCTGGTTTATGCGTGCTTTTGAGTTGATAATTTGTTGAATTAAGCCTTATAAGACTTGTACCTACAACTAAATGATTTTGAATAAAGGTTTTGTTGCATATTACCATCTGAAAGCGAGTATCCGTGTTGCTTAATCGATACTATTATCGGAAACTACCTAACCATGGCTAGATGTGTGTTATGAACCGTCTGGTGCGGACAGTCATGCAGGATTGTGTGAGGAGGGGGAAAGGATAACTCCCCCTTACCAGATTAGGCAGCACATAAATTAATATTCGCGTTCCGCTTTCTTGAAGGTAGCGCTGAGATCTTCATAACTCTTCGAAAAGCCTTTTTTTACATCTTTCCATGCAGCAACCGAACTATGCTTTAGACTGCCATACCACTCGGCTACCTCAGTGCGTTGTTTTCGGAGGGAATGCATGGTGGCCCGCGCCTTTTCGCGAGCGGACTCATCCATCTGGTTCCACTTCTTGTCAAACCGACTTTCCATGCGATCGATACGTGTATCTAGGTCAGCAAGCGCCTCTTTTGCCTTTCTCACTGCCTCATCTCTCTGTTTGACTGTATAATTTTTAATTGTCCGGGCAACATCTGTGCCCTCCTCTTTGATTTTCTGTGTTGCGGTTTTGTCCGTATCCGTGGCTGCGGAAGTTTGGTCAGCAAAAGACATTGGCGTAATTCCGAAAAAAAATGCCAAAGCAAACACCAAGGCAGCTTCTTTTAATCTTTCTCTATGCATTTTCACCGCTCCTCCATTTCATGTTATTTAAAGTTCTAGCAATTTAATCTCATGTAACATTTGTCGTAGTGATGCTCTTCTTTCTTTCCTAATGTCGTTCTTCATACCTTCCATCCACAAAATTACCAGGACCACAGCAATCGTCCACAACATGTGATCCTCCTTCCTGATTTCTCATTCCCACTGCCGGCTATTACATCATCATACCAGCCAGTTGTGATCATACAGTCTCTTTGGTTTTAGACTCGGACTACTCGATTGTCATCCGGTTCTTTACATCCTTCACACCGTTTATGTCGTTGGCGAGTTTGGTGACCAGATCCAGTTCGGCTGCGTTTCTGGCCTTGCCAGATAATGTGACCACGCCACTCTTCGTCTCGACCTTGGTATTGAGGGCGCTGGTCGAGCGGTGAGATAGCAACGTCATCTTGACTTGGGCGGTGATCGAAGCATCATCAATATCTTCTCCTAGGGTTGTCTTTGTAGAAATCTGGGATACTATCATTAAATTATTCACATCTTTGACTCCCTCGACATCCTTGACGTATTCAGTTGTTAATTCCTTTTGTGCCTGATTGGCAGCATCGCCTCGCAGGGTCACGATGCCGTCTTTGACGTCAACCTCGGTTGTGCCGGCACTCACGCTGCGATGGAACAGGAGTGTGGTTTTCACTTTCGTCATGATCCACGCATCTGAGTTTGCGGTGGGGGATGTACCTTTAATTTCCAGCCTGTTGTCCACACTTTTGACACCGGGGAGGTCTGCTACGGTCTCCTGGGCCAATGACTTGTGGGATTCCTCGGAGACATTCCCTGTCAAGATGACGGCACCGTCTATGGACTGAATCTTAATATCATCGTCCTTGAGGTAGGTCTTGAACACATACGACTTTTTGGCTGATGATTCGATGCGGTCATCCATCGTGAACGCATGCATGGGCACACTGGTCATTAGCAGAGTGATAACCGCCACCATCATTACTAACAGGCTATACATTGTTTTCATTTGTATGTTCTCCTTATTATTGTTGTTGCTGTTGTTTTTTGAACTCATTTACTCCGAAGACCGCATGCCTTGCTCTCACTACTTCCAAAAAACCTTCTTGACCTGACTGATCTTTTCCTGAACTTTACCGGCCATCTTTTCACCAGTGCCTTCAGCTTCCGACTTTGGATTGATCTGCCCCCGAAACATATACCACATTTAGAGTTAGAGTTCTGTAGTTTTTTGATTATTTCCGATTGAAATGTTGTTAGAATTGGGAAAATAAGAAAAACAACATTACAGGAAGAAGTACGTAAGAACCGGATGAACCTCCTTTCTTTTTATTTTCAACTTTTTGATTTTCTCTTCTGCTTATGATTCGCACATCTTATTGACGATGTTTATTAGTGAAGCCGCGGTCGAGCCATAGTATAATATATATTCAATGATGCGGATAGAAAAACATGTTCAATAATGAGCCCGTTTTCAGATTCATCTTTTTCCTTTCGACTTTTCTTGTCCTGGCTCTTCTGGAGTGGAGGGCGCCTCGCCGAATCCTGACGGAATCGAAATCGTCACGCTGGTTGATGAACATCTCCATCGTGGCCCTGGACACCATCTTTGTGCGGCTGACACTTCCCATCCTTCCCATCGGGATGGCCGTGCTGGCTCAGGAACAGGGCTGGGGACTGCTGAATTCCTATGATTTACCCCGAGGAATTGCCGTCGTTCTTGGCTTGGTTATCTTAGATATTTTTATTTATTTTCAGCATGTTATGCTGCATTTTGTTCCTGTGTTCTGGCGACTTCATATGATCCACCATACGGATCTGGATTTTGATATCACCACGGGTGTCCGTTTTCACCCCCTTGAGATTATCCTGTCTACGGGCATCAAGATAGCGGTCGTTTACATTTTCGGTATTCCCGCCTTAGGGGTCCTTCTGTATGAGGCCGTACTGAATCGTACGTCCATGCTGAGTCACAGCAATATCCGCCTCCCTTTGAGAATCGATCATTGGCTGCGATTCATGGCGGTCACACCGGATATGCACCGCATTCATCACTCTGTCATTATTAAAGAGAGAAACAGCAACTTTTCAGCCAACCTATCCTGGTGGGATCGTCTTTTTGGAACCTATCGTGCTCATCCCGATAAGGGGCAGGAAAGAATGACCATCGGCCTTGCCAACTTCCGGGATTTTAAGAGCCAGAATTTATGGTGGCTACTCGTCCTCCCCTTTACCAGCAAAGCAAAATAACGGTTCCGTCTATTCGCAGATCCGCTATTTGACAATCTGAAAATCATCGCTATACTAATCACATAGAATTTTGATTCTGGCCTAAAGGGGGACAATCATGAGAAATATACTCTTGTATATAATGATGTTTCTTGTACTGGGTTGCGGAACAGGCAACAGCGATCAACGGGAGGTGAAAAATAAAGCGATGGAGACGAGTGCCATGACCCAAACAGCCACTTTTGCCGGCGGCTGTTTCTGGTGTGTAGAATCAGATTTTGAAAAAATACCGGGCGTCATTCAGGTCATATCCGGTTATACGGGTGGATCAGGGGATAATCCATCCTATGAATCCTACAGCAAGACCGGACATATTGAGGCCGTTCAGATTTTCTACGACCCTTCAAAAATCAGCTATGAGCAACTGCTCGACTTCCTCTGGAGACACATGGACCCCACGGACGTGGGAGGACAGTTTGTAGACCGGGGACCTCAATACCGAAGCGCCATTTTTTATCAGGATGAAGAGGAGCGGCGGCTCGCGGAAAAATCCAAAGAAGCATTGGGAAAATCCGGGCGGTTTGCCAAACCGATCGTGACGGAAATCATCAAATTCAATAAATTCTTTAATGCTGAGGATTATCATCAGGATTACTACAAGAAGAATCCTCTTCGATATAATTACTATCGGCATGGATCGGGACGTGACCAGTTTTTAGAGAAGGTCTGGGGAAGCAGCAAAAGTGATATCCGCCCTTCTTCGGGTAACGCCTACAAAAAGCCCGATGATCTGACGTTAAAGAAGAAACTGACGCCCATACAATACGAGGTGACGCAAAAAAACGGCACGGAGCCGCCTTTCCGGAACGAATACGATAAAAACAAGAGGGAGGGCATTTATGTCGATATCGTCTCCGCTGAACCTCTTTTCAGTTCATTGGATAAATATGATTCCGGTACAGGGTGGCCCAGTTTTACC
>Ga0208103_1000494_pt1 | contig 12676 bp, 14 predicted proteins | sample CryBogmetaGMA75M_FD_184550 | JGI IMG/M metagenome (GOLD analysis project Ga0208103, IMG submission 184550) | Freshwater microbial communities from Crystal Bog, Wisconsin, USA - MA7.5M (SPAdes) | ecosystem: Environmental > Aquatic > Freshwater > Lake | place: Crystal Bog, Wisconsin, USA... | reverse complement strand
ATTCAGGTCTGGGGGAAGATCTGTCGCCGGTGACCGGCCTGGAACGCGATCTGAAACAGATCCTTTTTGCCGTGGGTCTTCGCGGTACCGATCCGGAGAAAGCCCCGCAGATTGAGACCTTGATTCTGGAGACACTCGCTCGCCTGGCTGCGTCGGGATTTGAACGGGATCTGATCGAAGGGACCCTGCATCAGGTGGAATTCCAAGGCAAGGAGATCAAGCGCGATGCCTATCCCTATGGAATTATCCTCATGGGCCGGGTCTTCCACACCTGGATCTATGACGGCGATCCCCTGGCGGGCCTCAACTTTCCCCGTCTGATAGAAATACTTCGCTGTAAATGGGCTGAAAATCCGACACTCTTTCAGGATATGCTTAAAATCTGGTTTCTGGACAATCCTCACCGCCTGCTGTCCGTTATGGAGCCTGATCCCGCTTATAACGATGAACGCGATGCCGCTTTTCATAAGCAAATGGCCGGAATCAAGGCCGGGCTGTCGGTGGAAAAGATTGAGCAGCTCCGCCATGACGCGGAAACCCTGAAAATGTTTCAGTCCGAAGCGGATCACCCGGAGGCCCTGGCAACACTGCCCAAACTGAATCTCCGGGACATCCAGAGAACCGTGGAAACGATTCCCACGGAGAGAAATTTTATCCATAACGTTCCGGCCATGACCCATGATCTTTTCACCAACGGGATTGCCTATCTGGATCTGGCTTTTGATATATCGGACATACCGGAAGCTCTCCAGCCTTATCTCCCCCTGCTGGGAAAGCTGATGACCAATATGGGGGCCGCCGGTTTCAGTTATGAGGAGATGGCCAAACGGGTAGCCCTCAAGACGGGGGGGCTGAGTTGCAGCCTGGCTGCTGGGCTGACAGCCAAAGAACGGACGCCCTGGCAGAAAATGATCGTCCAGGTCAGAGCCCTGCACCGCAATACCGGGGATGCCGTCCGGATTCTTTCCGATATTCTCACGGCAGGTGACCTGTCTCATGAGATCCGCATGCGGGACCTGATTGTGGAAAAGAAAAACCGACTCCATGCCTCGGTAGTTCCCTCCGGTCACCTCTTTGCGAAACGGCTGGCCGCGGCTGCGCTTTCCCTGCCTGCCTATCGTGACGAGCAGTGGCGCGGAAAAACGCAGATCCGGCTTTTGACGGAGGTGGCCGAACGATTCCAGGATCGGAAAAATGAGTTTCAGGAGAAGTTTAGTCAACTCAAAGAGTTGATTTTCAGACGGGAAAGGCTTACGCTTAATCTGACAGCTGACGGCGAGGGTCTCTCCCCGCTCGCTGACGCGGTGGACGGATTGATCTCGCATTTGCCGGGAGGGGGAGCACCGGGCATTGCCGCGATGCCGGACCTTTATCGGCAAGATGCCGGTGTGGCCATCCCCGCCCAGGTCTGTTACGTGGCAAAGGCGATGAAAGCTCCGACCTACGCTGATCCCATGGCGGCCTCTTTATTCGTTGCCGCAAGACAGTTATCCAGTGGCTATCTCTATAAACATATTCGCGTCCAGGGTGGCGCTTACGGAGGGATGTGCCAGTATGATCCCATGAACGGTCTTTTTGCTTTCCTGTCCTACCGGGATCCTCATCTTGTGGAAACCCTCCATGTTTATCGGGATGCGGTGAATTTTCTCGCTCATGAGCGTGTCCCCGGCGAGGAACTGGAAAAGGCGATTATCGGCACCATCGGTGCCCTCGACCGGCCCATGGATCCGGTGGGCCGGGGTTATACTGCTATGATCCGGGCGTTTGCCGGCCTGACCGATGAGGATCGTCAGAACTTCCGGGACGGAGTTCTGGGTGTCACGGCGGATGCCATTCAGGAAACGGCCGCCCGCTATTTTATTCCTGCTGCGGAGTCTGCGGTCATTGCCGTATATGCCTCCGAAGACAGGCTCCTTCAGGCCAATGAAATCCTGTCGCCCAAACTTGTGGTAGAAAACTTGATATAACCGGACCGGAGAGAGTCGATCTATGTGCGGTCTCTTTATTCTATTAACTGATTTATCGCTGATCACTGAATCGTTTAATGTTCAGGACGTGGCCTGTGAATATAGACCGGGCAGCCGTATATCTCCCGGACAGCAGGTCGCTGCTGTCATCCATGATGAGAAAAATCGTCTGGTCAATTTCCGCTGGGGGCTTATTCCATCCTGGGCCAAGGACCCATCCATGGGAAACAGGATGTTTAATGCACGGGCGGAGACCCTATCCGAAAAACCGAGTTTCAAGAACGCATTCAAAAAGCGCCGGTGCCTGATTATCGCTGACGGATTCTATGAGTGGCAGAAACTGGGGAAGGTGAAGAAACCTCTGTATTTCAGTCTCAAATCGGGAAGACCCTTCGGATTTGCCGGACTCCATGAAACCTGGGTATCACCGGATCATCAACCCATCCATACCTGTACGATCATTACCACAGAGCCCAACGAATTGATAAAGCCCATCCATGACCGGATGCCTGTTATGGTGCCGAAAGAACGTGAAGCATTCTGGATTGATCCTGACAATCAGAATCAGAAGGATCTGCTGTCTATATTGAAACCCTATCCTTCGGAGGAAATGGAAATGTCAGAGGCGTCCATTTCTTTCAGAAGTGTATAAAGGATGAAGGTCGAATAAATGGGACTCCTCCATCTGCTGATTAACGATCCTTTTACCTTCATTCTGCTGGTCATACCCCTTTTGTATTCCATCATCATTCATGAACTGGCTCACGGATGGGTGGCTTACCGGATGGGCGATCCGACGGCCAAGTCGCTCGGCAGGCTAAGCCTCAATCCGTTAAAGCATCTCGATCCTGTGGGTACCCTCATGCTTTTTATTTTTGGTTTTGGATGGGCCAAGCCGGTCCCAGTCAATTTCAACTATCTGCACAACAAACGGATGGGGCTTATATTCGTTTCCTCGGCGGGCATCATCGCCAATATGTTTTTGGCTTTTGTGGCTTTTTTCCTGTATCGCCTTTTATCGCCGCCGCCTTCAAGTGTTCTGATGACATTCCTCTATTACCTGGCGCAAATCAATATCATCCTGGCCGCGTTCAACTTAATACCAATCCCGCCCCTCGATGGTTCAAAAATTCTCATGGGATTCGCGCCGGCAAGATTTCAATATTTCCTCTCCCGCCTTGAACCTTACGGATTTTTCATGATCATCGGCCTGCTGTATCTCGGGGCTTTGGATCCCCTCATCGCATTCTTTCGCCGGATTATTTTGGCGTTGATCAGTATCCTCTTGGGATAAAGAGAATCTCCGATGAAAAAAAATCTTATTAAACCATACCGTTATTTTCTCAAGGACACCATTCGGAAACAGATTGATTTTTCACAAACCGACCAGAATCTGGGCGTTGATCCCCCTCCCATTGAAAAGCCCTGTCCGGACAAGGCCGTAAAGATCGACCTTCCCCAAATCGGTCATTGGAAAGATATCCTGGAGGTGGATCTGGCAAAAGCAATCATCAACCGTCAGAGCCGCAGAAGCTATCTTGATCAGCCTCTGACTTTGGATGAGCTCTCTTTCCTGCTCTGGGCGACCCAGGGCATGCGAAAGAAAATCGATGCCGGCCATGCGTATCGTACGGTACCTTCTGCGGGATGCAGACATGCTCTGGAAACATATCTCTGTGTGCTCAATGTTCAGGGATTGAGTCCGTCTGTATACCGGTATCTTCCCGGGGAGCACCAACTGCTTTTCGAGTTCACCGAAGAGCGGCTTGCTGAAAAGCTGGTTCATGCTGTTTTTGGACAACCCTATCCGGGTGAGGCAGCGGTGACCTTCATCTGGACGGCCATACCCTACCGGATGGAATGGCGTTATGACCTTGCGTCGCACAAAGTCATCGCCATCGATGCCGGGCATGTCTGTCAGAATCTCTATCTGGCATGTGAGGCGATTGGGGCCGGAACCTGTGCCATCGCCGCTTATAACCAAGAGTCCATGGATCGTCTTTTAAAGATTGATGGGCAGGATGAATTTGCCATTTACCTTGCATCGGTTGGCAAGGTCAGGGTTAAGAAGGCATGAAATAATGGAACCGTTCTAAGATGGAGGTTGCCACAAGAATTCTAATCATCTCCATCTCAATTTCTTTTCCTTAGCTGGTCAATCCTTTCCTGGATGGAGTCAACCAGGGTCCTGAGTTCTTCCTCGTCCAATTGGTCGAGGAAGTGCATCTCGATATCAGCTTTCAACAATTCTTTAATGATTTTTATAAGTTTCTTTTTAGGCATGATTTGATTAAATATTTAAAAGCAATCCTAAGTCAAGCGTTCATCAACTCAAGGTAAAACTCCGCATGGATATGGATTTATGCTGGAACCCTTTGTGGAAAAAATGAAGCTGATCCTCATTTCTTCTGATGGCTTCGATATAAAGCAATGGAAGATAATGATCATTCGTCGGCACGGATAAAGAAGCCGCTTTGTACAGGAACCTGTCATAATGAATCAGACTTTCAGCGTCTGCATTTTTTAAACTTTCCTCCACATAGCTATCAAATTCGACGGCCCATGGATAGGGATTCTCATCAAACTGTTCATGGGACATCCTGGACAGATTGTGTACGATATTCCCACTGCCGATGATAAGAATTTTCTCATCCCGCAGGGCAGATAAAATCTTGCCGATTTCATAATGGGTCTCTGCGTCCTTAGTAAAATCAACACTGATCTGAATCACCGGTATATTTGCTTCCGCATAGAGGTGTTTGAGAATCGCCCATGCCCCATGATCAATCCCCCAGGAATAGTCTTTGATGACAGGTATGGACTTTCCGAGATCGATGATCCGGTCCGCTGTTCGGGTTGAACCGGGCGGTTTGTAGGAAACCTGATATAGTTCCCTGGGGAAGCCGTAGAAATCATAAATTTGTTCCGGATTAACGGTACCCGTTACAAAGGTACCTTCTGTCAACCAATGGGCGGAAATGACAACAATAGCCTGCGGTCGAGGGATATGGGCTGCGATGTTCTTGAGGCTTGAGGTGAATTCATTTTCCTGAACGACATTCATGGGGGAACCATGGCCGATAAACAGAATGGGCATTACGTTTTTCATCGTTTCATCTCTGGTAAAAACGCCTTTTCTTTTTTCAGAAACTCATTCTTACCCGGATGGAATGTTGATGTCAATTACGACTTTCCATGATGCATGAAATTGAGGGTTATGACAATCACGAGGACGTGAAGTCATTAGTCAGCCATGCCATCGTGCCGGTGTCCACCGGGAGCTCCGGTACCTCGCGCCGCAGGAAGCCGAATATCTCACGGCCTCTATAGCACGGATAAGGGTTTATATCTTCAGGCTAAGCAAGCTTTCACCGGACGAGTCCGATTAAAGCTCTGGCGCCGGGGAGAAGCCACATGGTCTTTTTCCGTAGGTTCGCTATAATTGAATCCTGACAACACCCGTCTCTCGATGGGTGCCCCCAGAATCTTTTCAATGTCCCGGATCGTGGCTTTGTCGTCGCTGGTCACCAGCGTCAGGGCGTCGCCCGTACGTTCGGCTCTGCCCGTCCGGCCAATCCGGTGAATGTAGTCGGTTGCAGTACCGGGAATGTCAAAATTGATGACATGGGAGATGCTGGCAATGTCCAACCCCCGGGCCGCGATGTCCGTCGCGACCAGGACGTTGATTTTGCCTGCCCGGAAACGGTCCATGGCCTGCTTGCGCTGGCTCTGAGATTTGTTGGCGTGCAGCGCAGAAGCCGCATAACCGGCCCGCGTCACTTTTTCTGCGACACGGTCCGCGCGGTGCTTGGTCCGGGTAAAAACCAGCACGGAATCAACGTTCATATTATCCAGCAGCTTCTGCAACAGCCCGGGCTTCAAATGCTGCGGTACGGGGTAGAGCATATGGGACACCATGCTGGAAGGCGCATCGTTTCCCATGGAGAATCGCTGCGGCGAGCGCAATGTCTTCGCAGCCAGTTTTTCCACGGCGGCATCGAAGGTCGCCGAGAAGAGCAGCGTCTGCCGTTCGGGCGACACCGCTTTCATGATCTGCTGGATGGAAGGCAGAAACCCCATGTCCAGCATACGGTCCGCTTCATCGATCACCAGGACCTCTACACGATCCAGTCTGGCGTTTCCCCGATTCAGATGATCCAGCAGGCGGCCCGGACAGGCGACGATCACCTCGACGCCTTGCTGCAAGGCCTTTTCCTGCGGCTGCATGCCCACGCCGCCGTAAACCGTGGCGGATCGCAGGGACGTAAATTTCCCCAGCGCATTCACCACGTCGTTGATCTGTTCGGCCAGTTCACGCGTCGGTGTGACGATCAGGGCGCGCGTCCTGCGGCCGCCCGGCTTTTTCACAGCCAGCAGGTTGTGCAAAATCGGAAGCACAAAAGCGGCCGTTTTACCGGTGCCGGTCTGGGCCGTGCCGATCACATCACGCCCCGCCAGAATCGCCGGGATGGCGGCCGTCTGGATTGGCGTTGCTTTCTGATACCCGGCCGCTTGCAGCCCTTGCGCAACACGGTCGTCCAACTTGAAACTTTTAAAACTCATTCTTTATCCTTTTTGTTTTTATTTACCAGCGGTTGAGAGATTTGAACCCATTTCGAACCGTTACGGCTGGTAAAGACACGATATTCCACACGCTTGCTTTGCGCCCGAAAGACAGGTCACGAACACGGCATTAAATTTGGATTCTGTTTAGATTAGCGGGATTTTCCTGCCGAAGTTTCTCAAGAAGAAAGGTTAGGAAGGCAAATGACAATCGCTATCACGAAGAACCCTCTACACCTATGGCCGATGAATAGCAAGAAGTATTATTAGAAATAAAAATGATCTGTTATGGAGATGATCTTCCCCTGATTGGATGGACACACCGAAAAGTTAGATGTTGATCCTCCCTCGGAACAGTGGACACATCATTAAGCTTCTGAGTATCTTTAAACCTTTTGTGAGCTTTCCTGCCAGGTGAAATTTTCCTGCTTCACTGCAGATGGATCCACATGAAGGTTGTCCAGTTCCTTTAGGGCCGCCTCCATCATGGGAGGCGGACCGCAGAGGAAGAAGGCAGCATCCTTAGCAACCTCGTGCCTTTTCAAGATATCTCCGCTCAAACGTCCCTTCTCGTAGCGGATATGGGGGTATTGTTGCTGAAAGTGACGCTGCACATCGTCTTCACGGCTCAAGCAGTGAACAACCGTGAGGCTGAGCTCCTGGGTCATTTCCTCGATCTCATTTGCAGAGAAGACATCTGCGATGGCTTTATTCGCCCAGAAAAGGGTTACTTTATTGCCTGCTTTAATATTTTTGAAGTGCCTCAGCACGCTCAGGAATGGTGTTATACCCACGCCCCCGGCCATCATAACGATTACGGGCTTTGTATCAATGTCTCTACAGAAGATACCGAGCGGACCCATACATTTTACCGGAGTTCCCGGCTTCAAATCAGGAATGGCGGAAGTGAACTGACCTTCCTTCTTAATAGTCAGATGTAGGATAGGATCCTCAGGAGCGCCAGCCATTGTGAACGGGTGCGGTTCACTCCATCCGTCAGGCCTCATGATTCTGACGGATACAAACTGTCCGGCCTTTCTACTTGCGAACTTCTCATCAGATCCTTCGAGATAAAGTGAATTAATATCATAGTTTTCAGGCACCACCTTGACCACCGTACAAATATTCATCTGGTCCTGACCTGCGCTTTTTGCAGTCATTTTACAACCTCCTCGACTACTGCTTTTGAAACAGTAGTCAGTGCTACACTTTAAGGTACTTGTTAAACCACGCTATGCAACGGCCCCAAGCGTCTTGGGCTGCCTCGGGTCTGAAACTAGGCCGGTAGTCCGCATAGAATGCGTGCGGCGCCCTGGGGTAAAGAACGAAGTCACTCGTCTTGCCTGCTGCCTTGAGGGCAGCTGCCATCTCCTTGACGTCGGCCACGGGGATGCCCAAATCCGCCCCGCCATAAAGGCCGAGGATGGGTGCATCGATCTGCGCGGCGATGTCGAGCGGACCGGCTGTGCGGACGCCGGGTGTCTTGGCAGGCCGAAGCTGGCCATACCATGCAACGGCCGCCTTCACCTCATGGGTATGGGCAGCAAAAAGGAGAGTGTACATCCCACCCCGACAGAATCCTGTTACACCGATTCGATCGGCCTGCCCCGCCGGATGCTGTTTAACATAGGCCATAAGGGCGTCAAGGTCCCCCATAACCCGTTCATCGGGAACCGAGTCGGCCACCTTCCGCACTGATTCTATATCGGGCAAATGCAGGACACCCCCTTCCCGTGCATAGGGCTCAAAGGTGACACTCAGAAAACCTTCCCTGGCAAAGCGGCGAGTAACATCTTTAATGTGCTCGTGCATACCAAAAATTTCTGGAATTACCAGTACAACCGGATATTTCCCTGTGGCTGAGGGTCGTGCCTCGTAAATCGGGATCCGGAAATCTCCGGAGGATATTTTGCCATCAGCCACCGCGAGACCAGCGACAGGGGTGGTGATGACCTCGCCTGCCACTGAATTCGCAGCCATTGCGAAACCCGCGAGACTGATACCCGTAATACTCATCCGTGCAATAAACTGCCTCCTGGACATACCTTCATATGCATTTGCAAGCCAATCTTCGATCATAACTACCTCCATTTGGGGGACGGATTATCATTGCGCGGGCTTCTCTATTTCATCTGTTCACGCTTCTCGACTACGCAATAGATACCCTCGCCTTCAAATCCCGGTTTAAAACACAGATTATCGGATCTGCATTCCGCCTTGCGGCGGTCCCCGGCTTTCCAACGATTGACAAGGTCCGGTTCCCTGATGAATGGACGGCTCATAGAGATATAGTCTGCCACTCCGTTTTCCACGAGCCGCTCCGCTATATTAAAGGATCGAATACCACCAACGAGAATCAATGGAATAGCGATTTGCCCTTTAAAGGCGAAAGCATCTTCCTGAAAATAAGCTTCTTTTTCTTCAGTGTTAATGCCCGGTCGGCTGGGAGACAATTTGCCGCCCGTGAGTACGCCACCGCTTAGTTCAATGGCATCGACGCCTGCAGTGACCAGCAGGCTTGCCGCTTGAAGAGAGTCTTCAATAGTCAGTCCTCTCTCTATGAAATCCTGGCAGTTCATTTTGACCAATGTCGGGTAGTCTTTGCCAACAGCCTTTCTGATGGCCTTACACACCTCAAGATGAATACGGGCTCGATTCTCTATCTTTCCCCCGTATTCATCTTTACGTTTGTTAAATGCGGGAGAGAGGAACTGGCTGAGCAGGTAGCCATGGGCGGCGTGAATCTCAACTCCGTCAAAGCCGGCTGATCTGGCTCTCCGGGCCGCATCGGCATAGGAGGCAACGATTTCCTGAATGTCGTGAACGGTAATTTCTTTTCGCGGTGATGCGGATGGCCCCTCCAAGTTCGAAACAACCAGAGGAGGCTGTTCGGTCAACTGTTCAGCCGCAAAGCAGCCGGCGTGGGCCAGTTGCAGGACGATCTTGCCACCCCATTCATGAACTGCTGCCGTCATATTCTGAAGCCCCTGAATGAGTCCGTCTTTGTATATGCCAAGCTGCCGGGGAGTTGCTTGCCCCTCCGGTCGCACATAACTATGACTGCTTATGATTAACCCCACACCTCCTTTGGCAAGGGCAGTCATTGTTTCAATCAGGTTCGGAGTAACAGCGCCATCAGGTGCAGCCATCCCTTCCCAGGTTGCCGATCGGACGAATCGGTTTGACAATATCATGCCATTGATTGTACTACCCTCAAATAATTTACTCATTTCGTTCCTGGCTCCTTTCTGGCAAACTCTTCATCGCAAAGATTAACCAACTGACCTGCCTTAAAATATATGCCCAGTATTAAATTGTGTCCGTTTCTGCCTTTGCACCCAAGTGGCTCCATAGCTTCTAATAACTTCCGTGCCTGATCATAGGGCGGCTTTAACGGCAATATTCTCATATTCCATCTCCTGTCAATAATTTTAGACTGAGGTGGGTGTGGCGATGATAGCCACTTCCATTGTCCCACGGGACATCGGATGATTACAAAATATACCAAAGAAATGGCAGGAAATAAAAGACTTTCTGATGTTACGGCTTCAAATATCGAACTACAGGGTAAAAGAAGAAAGAATCTCTTTGAAGTACAATGCGTGTGGAGAACGTTACAGAGTTGACGATGACTGCTTGAAATATAATTTTTCAAGTGCGAATTGACATTTTCATCCTTCCCATTTACAGTCTGCCATCATTATCCATTTCTTTTAAGGAGATCAGCATGGAAAAATCGGATCTGGAAAAATATTGTGAAAAAGCCATTCAGGACGGCGCGACTCATGCAAAAGTTATCCATCCAAGTAGTGTGGTAACAGCCCCGTGGGTAAGGTTAAAATGCCTGTTCGCATGCCCCTATGGAAACAGTCACTGCTGTCCTCCCCAGACACCAGCACCGGAGCAGACAAGGGCAATTCTGGATTCCTACCACCGCGCGATCCTCTTCCATCGAGAAGCTCCCAGGACCAAGGACCGAGGAGAGAGATTCATAAAATTATTTGATACTCTGGTTACGATGGAGGGTGACCTCTTCAAAGACGGCTATTACAAGGCCTTTGCCATGCTGGCCGGTCCCTGTGCACTCTGTAAGGAGTGCGGGAAAGTTCAGGGCATTCCCTGCCGCTTTCCGGCTAAGGCAAGACCTTCGATGGAAGCTTGCGGAATCGATGTCTTTCAAACGGCGAGGAATAACGGTTTTTTTATCCGTACGCTCCGGGAAAAGACGGAAACACAAAATATTTATTGCCTGCTGCTGGTCGATTAATGTTTTTTGTCTGCTGTTTAAAGTCTTGCATGTTGGAAATTTAAAGAGTTCAGTAAATGGTCGTTTATTGATATCACACAAAACAACAAGCATGGTGGACGAAATATTTTGAGGATTTGTTGCTGATGAGCGGCCGCGCCGGCGATCGAATCCCGTCCGCAGAGATCCGTCTCCAGTGGTAGGTTGGGTATCACGGTAACTGATATCCTAAGCTATTATTTCTTGATGTCTTCTACTGTCTTATCGATTTTTTTGCCGGCACGCTCCATCGGCCCTTCTTTCGGGCAGCCTGATAGACCCACAATCAGGGCGATCATTGACAACACGGCAATGATACTCTTACAATTATTCATTATTTGCATCTCCTTTTATTTTAACGTGTTGGTAAAATAATTATTCAGACCGACGGCGTCCTACTGTTCAATCACCCAAGACCTTCCTGAACTTTGCTAGCTATTTTTGCACCGGTACCTTCAGCTTCCAACTCAGCATTATCAATGAGTTTCCAAGAGATATCCCTGATCGTACCCTTCATTTGGTGGAATGTGCCTTCCGCCTGGTCCTTCGTGCTGGATTTCACAGTATTCCTCATCTTTCACAAGGTCACCCATTAATATACACTGTCAAAAAAGATTGCCGCAATACGCCATAATCAGTGTATGCGATTAAAATGATACGTTAATTCCTACGCCGTAGTATTCTGCCCGCAATTTGTAGAACTGGCCGAAGGGGAGATTGCCGTGGTAATATTCGCCGAAAATCTGAATGGCCCGTTTTTCGGTATAGGGGCTGCGGATGTTGATGCCGGCCTTGACATTAAAGTCGGGGTTCCAGTCGGTTTCCTCCCAGGCATGATACAGGACGCCGGCAAACAGGCGCATCGTCGGTTTGAAGACCGGCTCCCTGCTTTGATAATCAATGGCGGCCTGGACGCTGTAACGCTTGAGGTCAGAGTCGGTGTGGAGGATGTACGAAGGACCAGCGGTGAACTGGAGACCCTCCCATTCCCAGGCGCCGAGCAGTTCAATGGTCTCGAAACTTAAATTCATGCGCGTTACCTTCAGCTCCGGTTTCTGTGGCTGGAGGAGGAACTCGTCCCCTAAGTGGGAGGACTGGTGAAAGAGGCGCGCCCGCGCCGACCAGGGGCCGTTGCGGTAGCTTAGCGGAAAGCCGATGATATAGTCGGCATTAATCAAATCCATGGAAGAGGCGTCCAGATTGAACTGTGCAAAAACCGCTCCGCTGATGCTGAGCTGCCAGGCGTCCTCCTTTCCCCAGCCGGGCTGGCGCACCAGGCCGAAGCTATCACCGAACCCGACCGAACCGACATTGAAACTGTCACCGGGGAGGTTGAGGCGGAGGTAGGTGACATGGGTACGGGGCTCCTTGGGGCTCGCCATCGGGGGATAAAACAGCTGGCCCTGAGGGAAGAGAATGGTTTCCTTGGCAGGGATCTGCTCGATATTCTTATCGAGCGGCACTTCGCCAAATCCTACGATAAAGGGAAGAAACGCTACCAGGAACAGCCCTAAAAAGAAGTTTCGCACCGTCTACACCTTTCTCTCGGACGCTGAAATCCAACGCTATCGTGGAAAGATTTCCTTTGGAGGTCAGCGGTTTTTCTGCCCGCCTTCTTCCCTGATTGCCCATTCCCACTGCCGGCTCTTGCATCACCCTGCCAGCCAGCAGTGATCATACCGTTTTTTGAGTCTTGGACTCGGACTATTGAATGGTCATCCGGTTATTTACGCCCTTCACACCGTTTATGTCGTTGACGAGTTTGTTGACCAGATCCTTTTCTGCTGTGTTACTGGCCTTGCCATACATTGTGACCACTCCATCGTTTGTCTCGACCTTGGTAGTGAGGGCACTAGTCGAG
>Ga0208103_1000491_pt1 | contig 12723 bp, 10 predicted proteins | sample CryBogmetaGMA75M_FD_184550 | JGI IMG/M metagenome (GOLD analysis project Ga0208103, IMG submission 184550) | Freshwater microbial communities from Crystal Bog, Wisconsin, USA - MA7.5M (SPAdes) | ecosystem: Environmental > Aquatic > Freshwater > Lake | place: Crystal Bog, Wisconsin, USA... | reverse complement strand
ACTTTTAAAAGCAAAGTGACGGTATTTTCCGTCGATCAGAACTCCAAGGCTCAAAAGGGCATCGACAATCATTGCCACGGCACTAGGATACGAACCATCATCGAGTTCACTTATCGTTGGGAATGCTCCACGGCTGAAATACCATGAACCTTCTGTGTAAAATAGCTCCAATGCTTTGTTGGTGAGCTGTTGGGCTTGGATGAGGTATGTCTCCTCAAATGTGCATTGGTAGGCTTGGATAAGAGTGGTGGCGAGATAGGCGTAATCTTCTAAAAAGGCTTCGATTTTTGGAGTTTTATGGATGAGGGTAGTGTGATACAGCTTGGAATCCATCATCATAGTAGAGAGGAGGGCATCAAGCGAGGTAATGGCTTGTGTTTCATAGCGTGCATCATTTTTGCCTAACACAAAGAGGGCTTTAATCATCATCGCGTTCCATGCCGTATTAATTTTACGGTCGATAAAAGGGTAGGTTCGAGAGGAACGTAGTTTTTGACACTCTTTGACAAAAGCTTCAAACCATTGCGGACGTTCCAATGAGGAGAGGGTGACGATGCAGTGTCCTTCAAAATTTCCTTCGTGAGTGATTTGAAGTAGTGCAATTGCTTCATCAGTATTTGCTACCTGAGCATTTTTGAGAGCTTGAAGTACCTCATCATAACTGTAAACAAAATATTTACCCTCAACACCTTCGGTATCTGCATCACTCGCACTGTAAAAAAGATTATCTTCCATCATAAATTTCATCATAAAATCAGCCGTCTCGATGGCACATCGCAAATAGAGTGGATTAGTGAAATCAATGCTAGCTTGTGCATATAGTTCACACAGCAGGGCATTATCATACGTCATCTTTTCAAAATGGGGAATGAGCCAAGACTCCTCGGTACTGTATCGGCAAAATCCTCCATCGATGAGGTCATACATCCCGCCTCGTGCCATCGAGTCAAGCGTATGGGTAATGATAGTGCGACGTTGTGGATTGGACTCAAGACGTTCTTGGCTCATCAAGGTTTTAAGAGTAGAGGTATGAGGAAATTTCGGAGCTTTGGAAAATCCTCCGTTGATGGGGTCGAAATTATGTTCGGCTTGTTTGCCAAATTGAACCATGATTTTTTCATCCAATTTGGTTGCTTGGGTCGGTGTCTCTTTGGGTTTCATAAAACCGGTAATTTCATCGGCATTTTGGAACAGTTTTTCGTCATTTGTGGCAATTTTTTCGGTGATGATAGCTGTAAGCTCACTAAATCCCATCATCTGATCGCGATTATGGGGTGGAATGTAAGTTGCGGCATAAAAAGGTTTGTTTTGCGGAGTACAAAAAATCGAGAGGGGCCATCCACCGCTACGACGGTTGAGAAGGACGTGTAGTTCTTGGAAATGTTTGTCGATGTCAGGACGCTCTTCACGGTCAACTTTGATACAAATAAAATGCTGATTGACAAATGCCGCTATCTCTTCGTTCTCAAATACATCGTGTTCCATTACGTGACACCAGTGGCAACTACTATAGCCAATGGAGATAAAAATTGCTTTATGCTCACGTTTTGCACGCTCAAACGCTTCATCGCACCACCCATACCAATCGATAGGATTATCTTTATGTTGTTGGAGATAGGGGGAATCTTCGAGTGCGAGGCGGTTGGACATAGTTAAACTCCAGGTGAAAGTATGGAGTAGTGTAGCATTTCATACTATAAGAGAGCTGAAAAAATGGGTCTCCTTGGCATCAATTTATATTTGAATTATAGAGGTACTCAAAAATTTCAGCGCTTTTTGTCAGAATATCATGGTCGTTTGTAGTATTTGCTCGAATGGCAGTCAGAATGAGTTTTATCCCTTGGGCTTCAGGAGTGCTGTATTTATCATCATTAAGATCTACATTATGGACTATTTTAGCGATAGTGTGTGCTCTCTCATCCTTGATTGAAAAGGTATCTAACAAAACTTCAAAGGTACATAAATTACCAATATGGGTAAATATCGCGTCATTCATATCGTAGGTGATAATCCCTTTATGAGAAAAATCGATACTGTTTTCAAAGATAAACTCTGCATGAGGATCGATGAATTTACGAATCAGCCATGCCGATGCCATTCTGTCTACAAAGGGCTTAGTACGTGTTTGCCAGTGCTTGCCTTGATAGTCGGCAATATTACGAAGCGGAACGATTAGTTCGGATATTGAGGTAGATTTACAAGCGGATTCCAGTTTATTCTGAGCCGTTTGAAGCAATTTTTGAAGATTCTGTCCTTTTTGTGAATGAAAAAAATCGATGGCATAAAGTACATCAAAATCACGAATAATTTTTTTCAAGCTTTGTTGTGTTTCTTGCTCTTGGTTGAGATCAATACGAAACGTTCTAATTTTTTCCTCTACTGCGTTGTAGGATACTTCCGCTTGTTTTTGAAAAAGGGCAATCACATCACTATTCTCCATCATTTCGATTTTTTGAATCGTGACAAACTGCATCTCACCTCCGAGTAGTTTGATCTCTTGAGAGAGCCATTGAAATAATTCGTATCGGTCATCGCTGAAGGGGAGAATATGGACACCGTCTTTAAGTGACAACGTTCCCTCTTTTTGTAGCCTTCGGTAAATCCGTAAACGGTTGCGTTCGGGTTTGGAAGGCATCGAATAAAACATTAAGATCCAAGTTGGATTCATTTTATACCTTTGATTATTTTCATATTAATAGGGATTGACGATAAAATCATCAAAATAACTCACAGCATCTGATTTAGTCCAAAGTCCGATGTTCCCGGAATCTTCAAATGTACCGTCACGCACTTTAAAAAGCTCTTTGTTGTCCAGATAAACCGTGAAGAGCACCTCTTTTACTGTAACTCTCAGGGTATGCCATCCATTACTCATCACCGGAACATCTACCCCATACGTGAGACCTTTCCCTAGCAAAGGCAAATCGGTTCGTATACCGTCTTCAACTTTATAAAGAACAACATTATTTTCCAGCGGATTGGCTCGAAGGACATAATAGTTTTGTGGGTTCTGGTAGCGCCATATTAAGCCACCCCCTTGGTCTTTTCTTCCGCTTACACCTCGTATCTTGACGGAAAGGTCAATATTCTTGACCGCTATTTCGTTATTGATGACAAGATTGAAATGGCTTCCCGGATTTTCATTGGAGACCTGAGCTAAAACACTATTGTTTTGATCTTTAAGTACCTGCCATTTGGTCACTCCATTGCCAGTAGAAACTGGCATCCATCCAAGCGGTAATTTTCCGACTGAATATTTTTCGAAATCAAACGTAATTCCAAAGAGCAAACTCTTGGCGAATAGTAGCAGAATAAGTGCTTTGTGTTTCATAATTGAACCCCTTTTAAATTTTAATAAACGATTGAGTGAAGGAATCTTTTGTTTTAAGGATTTCTTCTTTGGTTCCGTGAGCCATAATTTTTCCTTCTCTCATCACAACAATTTCTTCTCCTATTTCAAATGCTTCTCGATGGTCGTGCGTGACGTAAAGGAGGGTAAAGCCATAGAGGTGTTGGAGTGTTTTGAGATGGATTAATATCTGCTCTTTCACCTGCACATCTATATTAGCCATCGGCTCGTCCATTAGAAGTACTTTAGGCTCCAATACGAGTGTCCGAGCGATTGCTACCATTTGTTTTTGTCCGCCTGAGAGTTGATGGGGGTATTTATGAATGGCATCGCTAATCCCAAAAAAATCCAAACTTCTTTTGACTGTTTGATCGATTTGATTCGTCTCTTGCTCGTGCAAACCAAACGCAATATTCTCATACACGCTCATGTGAGGCCAAAGCGCCAAATCTTGAAAAATAAAGCCGATTCCTCTTTTATGCGGCGGTACAATCAGATTTTTATTCTCGGTTACGAGTGCTCCATCGATCAGCACTTTCCCCTCTTGGGGTATTTCCAATCCTGCAATCAATCGAAGCAGGCTTGTTTTACCGCATCCTGAGGGTCCTATAATACATACTCTATTTTGTTTTCCAAAAGAATAAGAGAAGTCTCTTAACGTCAGGTTATTTTTATAACTGTGATGGATGTGTTCGAGCGTGATACTACTCATGAGCACCCCTTTTGAATAGAATTTTGCCTCCGAATGCAAAGAATCCAATGAAAAATAAAACCGTTCCAAGATTGATCAGTATCATGGTGTCAGTAAGAGCTTGCGGAGCATTGGCAGCAATGGTATAAATTTTTACCCCCGCAAGCTCCATACCTGCAGGGTAGAGCATGATCGTCATACCGAGTTCACCGATGCACAATACAAACGAGAGGACAAAAGCAGCAAACAGTGAGGGGGAAAGGAGCGCAAAGGTAACTTTTCTAAAGCATTTTAGCGGTGATATACCCATCAGTAAAGCGGCTTCTTCGAGAGAAGGAGGGAGTTGTTTGTATCCATTGGCAATGATGCGTGATGCGATAAATCCAAAGTGGGCAACGTATCCAATGATGAGTATCAGCATCGAACCGTAAATGAAGTTGCCGATGGGAGTATTGTAAAAATGGATCGCCGCAATCCCAAAAACAATCGAGGGGACAATAAACATCACGAGTAAAATTGTATTGGGAAGAGAGTATCTTCCCCGCTCCTTGAGCCATGCACTCCACAATCCGATTAATACGATGGCGCATGCACCAAAGAATGCGAGAATTACAGAGTTTACCAGTGCCGGAGCAATCAAATCAAAGGCTCTGATAAAAAAAGTTTCTTGTGCAAAAACAGATTGATACACCAAAGCCGACAGAGGTAAGAAGAGTGCCAAAAAAACAAAGGTATTGAGAAAACCATAAACCCATTTTTTACCCTTATCTAGTGTATGAATACGGGTACGATTCCCCTTCATATCGACGGTGAAAAAGGGGGCATCGCTTAAAATTTTTACCTCACTTAGCATGAGCATCAATGAAAAGGAAAGCATCAGTATCGATTGGGAGAGGGCGAGTTTGGTGTTGTAAAAAGCAGAAAATTGGGTAAAAATTTCTGTCGTAAACGTGTTTATCCCTAAATAGGCAGGAACCGAAAATTCACTCAGACTGAAAATAAGGATGAGTACAAAGGAAAGCCCGATGGAAGGTTGGATGAGGGGCAGAATGATTTTAAAGACTGCTCGTGGATACGAGGTTATCATACATGCAGATTCTTCGAGTGAAGCACTAATGCGTGACAACGCACTCATGATAATTACCATCGCGAGGGGAAAAAAGAGTAAAGAATGAATGAATATAAGTTCTAAAATACTCTTATCCATTACTTTCTCCCCCCCAACCGCTATAAAGATATCTTTCCATGCTACCGCAAAAATATACGGGGAGATGAGGATTGGAAGGAGAAGTACAAAGGTATAAAACGATTTAAATCGAATATGAAACTGTGTGAGCAAAAAGGCGCATACAGCTCCTATGAGGGTTGCAACCAGTGCAATGATGCTTGAATAGGCAATACTGTGTCCAATGAGACTCAGTGTTTTACCGTTTAAAAAGCTCAAGGACCCATCATCCCCTATCCATTGAAGCAACAACAAAGCTATGGGTGCAAGAAGCAGTACGCCCAGTATCCCACTCAAAAGATATTTTAGTGTTCTAGCCATGATTGCACACGTTCTTGAATTGTCGGAAGTAGATGAGATATTTTTTCATACTCTATTTTCATAGGAGTGATATGCTCCAAACTTGGAGTCTGTTTTGGGGTTTTAACCCCTTTGATAAGCGGCATTTGAGCACAGGATTGCGCAAGTTGTGACTCTACCTCTTTGGAGAGGAGATACTCCATGAGTTTCTTGCCGTTTTCAGGATGGGGGGAATGAGCAATCAACGAGAGGGCATTGGGCATAATCAAGGAACCAAGCCCGTTTTTTTCCTGATCCAAAAAGAGGTAATCTACATCAGAGTTCTCTTTTTTGGCTTCAAACGCATCATCGGTATCGGTTAACCCCATGGCAACTTCCCCTTTGAGCACTCTGCGTTTGACATCGCCATTACTGGTCGCTATTGTGACGTTATTTTTTTTCAGTCCTGTAAGCCATTGCATCCCTTTCTCTGTTCCCCATGCGCTAAAAATAGCGGCAATATGAAAGGTAGTGGTTCCAAAAAGAGGATTGGCAATGGCAAATTTATGATCGTATTGCGGTTGGGTTAGATCAAGAATCGATTGGGGAAGTGCTTCTTTGGCAATCAATTTTTTATTGTAAAGAAGGACTCTGGCTCGTGCGCTGAAACCGATCCAGTGCCCCTCTTTGTCTTGAGCAAATGAGGGGATTTTTGATGCAGCAATGGAGTGAAGAGGTGCTGTAATTCCTTTGGATTTTAAAAGGATATTGCGCATCGGGTCACCGCTCCAAAAAAGATCGCATTGCGGATTTCTCCCCTCTGCGATGAGACGATTCATCACCCCCGTTGACTTGGTCTCTTCGGTATCAAATACCATTTTGACCGTAATACTGCTTTTTTCTTCAAACTCTTTCAGAATTGGTTCTGAAAAAATTTGATCAACCGAAGAGTAAACGACGACTTCATTTGTATTATTACTGCATGACGCGAGGATCAAAAGGGTAATTGATCCGATAAGCCCCATCACAATCCAATGCGTTTTCATTCTCATCGCTTTATTTTATTGTTTTGTCCACTGACTCATTCCCCATTTTGTGACAGTTTTATCCGCCCAATCGAGGTCTTTGTCTTTGTGACAGTTGGTACACGCATTGGGTACTTTGTATTTTTTACTGTCCGCAGGGGTAATAAATCCAAACACGTGAGTGCGAACCGTCAATGGAGACTCTTTGAGATGTTTCCCCGTTTTTGGCATATGGCATTCGATACAGCTTGATCCCGTAGAACCGGCTTTATGATGGGTATGCTCTTCAATCGTACTTTTATGTGGTCCAATCGGTGAGCCCAGAGAGTGACATTTGATACACAATGCATCCCCCAACGGCTTAGTGGTTGTGCTGTTAAGAATATGAGGATCATGGCAGTTCACACACGTAATACCGTGTTTGTACATCATTGATTGTACAAACTCATTCCCTTGGGTTCGGTTCTTTTTACCCACTCCGTTACCGTAAAATTCATCACTCTCGTTATGATCGAACGGTGCTTTCATTTTGTACGCACTCAATGGTTTTCCGGGTTCATACCCTTTTGGATAATCACGTACATCTCCGTATAGGGAGTGCATATCGGTCGTTTCCATCCGCTTATCGCGATTACGCATATGGCATTGCAAACAAACTTCCGTGGCACGTTTCGGATCAGCACTGGTCGCTTTGTAAATCTTATTGTCTTCAGGTTTTTTCACGTGTTCGCTTCCGGGCCCATGACACGCTTCACAGGATATTGCCGGTTCAGTTCGTTTTCCTTGACTCATAAATCCGGTGAAGTGACAACCATCGCAGGTTTTTGACGTCCCTACCTTACTGTTGTTTTCCTCAAATCCGTCGTGATACCAATCTTTGGTCGTGCTGTACGGTTGCCATTTTTTCAGCTGTGTATTCCACTGGTAATTTCCTACCACAAAATCTTTTGTCCCATTGATCTCTTTTGCCATCATGTAGCGTTGTTTGAACTTGCCGCCGATGGTATAAACAACATCTTCTTTTTTGAAATTAGCCTCACTTGGGAGTTGCATAAAATCAGCCAAAATAGCGGAAGGGTCTTTACTGACGTTTTGGATCATTTTAGAATGATAGGAGTCTTTCCATTGTTTATACTGGTCTTCGTGACACTTTTTACAATTTTGTGAACCCACATAAAGGGCATGCATTTGAGTCTTTGGCTGAATATCAGCACGTTCATCTACCTGATCTTTACTTAACTGTTCGATAAAGGGGATAATTTTCCCGTGTTTTTGATACATGGAGTATCCAAATGCACCCAAACCTAGTATGGATACACCAATGAGTATCCCAATGATTTTTTTACGCATACGTTTTTCCTTTAATAGTGTAATTGTAAACCCGCATAAAAGAGGGTTGATTTTGACTCTTCTGGAGATTTTAGTTCATGCCCAGCAGAAAATATAAAACTGATAGGAGGTGATATCCAATATTTTAGACCAGTGTTGGCAATCATCGTAGTATTTCCACCACTCAAATATGAGGCGTTATGCAGTTCAGCTAAAAGCTCAAGATGTTCAAGTACTTCATACCCTGTCACAATACCATATTCAATTTGATCACGGCTATCTTTAATGGAGAGATAACCAAATTCACCTGTTATCGCCCATAAACCTATTTTTTTACTAATTTCTATAGGTAAAAAAAGTGCTCGATCAATATCCGCTACGCCGTTGTTGTAGCATTTTTTGATTGGAACAAAGGTGTATTGCGGATAAGTTGAGATGAGAAGATTGTCAGTAGTGTTTTCATAAAAGCGCCATTTTACACCTATCTTAGCATTACCTAACCCTTGGACTTTAGATTCACCATCTCGGAACAAAGAAACATACGAACTTTCAATTTTAAGCTGTATTGTCTCTCCGACTCCATAATTAACATCGATAATTGGCTGTTCATACCGTAAGAGATGCGTTCGCATATCTCCCTTATAGGCAAGATTGACTTCCCAATTACCATCACCAGGTGTTTCTGGATCATCCGTCATCATTGGAGGACCACCTGCAGCGTATACCTTTGCGATGAGCAACAATGTTAATAGAAGATGTTGTTTCGTTGGCATAACCAGTCGCTTTTATTTAAATGTAACAGTTGATATAAGTGTATTAACTGTTACAAAATTTTATAGTATAAAAACTTTTAATAACTTAAATATTTTGTTTAATGATAATCAAGCTTTTGCTTAAAAAAATTACTAAACAAAGGACCTTGCTTACCATAGCTCGATTCCAAACTCACGAACAATAAGTGAAAATACGATAAAACAAATCACAGTAATGGCTACAGACGCGAGAAGAGAAGGCCAAAAACCGATTTTTTCCAGTAGCAGTGGAAATGCCAAAAACATCGGCAATGTCGGGACAACATACCAAAACGTATACCACGCGTGATTGGCAATCTTTTCCGTAGGTTGATTTTCAACATAGAGCCAAATCAATGCCAAAAATGTCACTATAGGCAACGCCGCGATGAGTCCACCGAGCTTATCACTGCGTTTTGCCATCTCAGAGACGAGGACAACAATTCCAGCGGTAACTAAATATTTAACAATGAGCCATGTCATTTTTTCTCCAATGCTAAAATAAATAATCGGCAATAATACGGGTGTTAAACTCGTCATACGCACGATTTTTATACAGATTTGTGGTATCAGGATTGTAGTCGATGTACGCGAAACGGCATCGTAATCGTATCTCTTTGGTCGGTTGATAGGTGGCATCGAGGTTGTATTCGTCTGAGTCAGGGCGTGGGTTGTCGGTGAGAGAATTGGGAACACTTTGTTTTGCGTCACTTTGGTTGATTCGCAGATATTTCAGCGATGCTTCGAGTGTTTTGTCAAAACGGTGCGTTACAGCAGCTCCATAGGCTACTGCACCCGCATTTTCTGTTTCACCGTCGATTTGAAAATCGGTATAGGTGATAAATCCTCCCCATCCCATTTTGGCGTAACGTCCTCCCGTCCCAGCAAGCGATTGGTCACCGATTTTAGTGAAAAGCCCCATCAAGCTCCAGTCACCATAATGTAATCCCATTTTAGTACCAATCAAATAGGTAGAAGAGAGTTTGATGAGTTCATCTCTTACCCCATTTTCTTTTAGATACTGCACTGCACCTGAAATATTGAAAGGGTAATTTTCCGATAAAAATTTCGGTGTTTCGCTTTGAATATACAGAGCATTCATTACATCGGGAACATAGTAGTCATACACTTCATTTGTACTTCTCCCTTGTTTCATTACGCCACAAAGCATCACTATATCACGATGAAATCCGTAGTTTTCGGTGGGTGAGATAAAAAGGTCGGAGTCTTTGTACTTCCATTTAGTGATATACGCACCCTTGAGCGTCACATTGGCTATTGAGTGGTTTTCAAGGGTAAGTGCCTCGAAACTGTTTGGAAGCATACGGTTGTAATAGTCATTTGTAAGAGGTGCATTGAGCCGTTGTCGTCCGTATTTCACTACGGTATCATTGTAGGTATACGACAGAGCAGCTTCACCGAGAACATTGATAGAACTGCCATTATTTTTGAGGTTACTGGTTTGTCCCGATTCGGGCATTTGTGTGAGCGAGGTGATACCGTTACTGGAAAAGAAAGACGCATTGGCTTGAACTCCATAAAAAGGTGCAGTTTGATAGCTGAGAATTCCACCAACGGTTAGAGCGGTTCTATCCGTTCGTAAATCACGCTCTCCATCGTACCAAAAAGCGCGAATGTCTCCACTTACTTTCCCATTTCTAAACGCATCTTCAAGCGTTTCTCCTTGCAGCAATAGGGGGAGGATAAAAATGAGTGTTGAGACTAAATATTTCATTGCTATCCTTATTTTACTGTTACAGTATCATTAAAAAAAAGCTCTCTATTGTTATCAAAATTGGTGACCAATGTCTGAAAACACGCAGATAGCTCTCGAATTGTTTCGATATTGGGCTCAATGTAGACTTTATTTCCTTTTTTTTCTACAGAAATTATTTTTGCTTCTTTGAGCTCTTTGATGTGTGCAGATATAGTAGGAAGAGAAAAATTAAAATGCTCTGCCACAGTACTGACACACGTCGCGATAGGGTTGACTTCAACACCGGCTTGTTTTTTATCCAGAGAACAAGTGTATCCTCCAGTAAAGACATTCTTGAAAATTAAGAATCGTGTCTCATTACTTAGGGCTTTAAAAATTTTGAGTTTCTGTTGCATATCGAGCATCGGAATCCTTGACAAATTATTTTGTTTATTATACCATATTAGTTATTTAGCTAATAGACTAAATATTTTGAGGAAAATACTTATGATTCGTTAGAAGTAAGTAAGTGCTAACGTTTTAAAAGTTATGCTAAAATAGTAAACATTTGTAATCAAAAGGTTTGGATATGCGTTTTTTGTTTTTAATATTTTTTTCGATAGCTCTTTTTGGAGTCAGTTTTCTGCAACCCGAAGAGGCATTTAAGCCAAAAATATCAGCTGTGGATGATGATACGATTGCTGTTGAGATTGTGTTGGGGAATCAGATTTATCTTTATAAAGATAAACTCAAAATCGAAGATGCTGACACCCAAGATGGAATCAATTTTACTACTATTGATACGGCAACAAAAACAGTCGATCATGAGGGAGAGAAGGTTTATGAAACCAATCCTATTACCCATATCAATCTAAGTGCAAGTAAAAAACTCACTGGAGAGCAAAAAGTTCGAGTCAAGCTCTCGTATCAAGGATGCTCTTTGGCAGGGCTGTGTTATGAACCGCAAGAATCTGTTTTGGAAATCATGGTCGATGCAGACAAACTAAGTGCTGCTGATCCTGCTCATCTGAGTGCATTGGCATTGACAAAGCCCGTAAAAGAGGCTGTTACCGCTAAAAATGAATCTGAAACCGATCAAATCGCAAGTGTCATAAAAGGAGGAAGTCTGTGGTTTATCATTATTAGCTTCTTTGGTTTTGGTCTTCTTCTCTCTTTGACTCCATGTGTATTTCCTATGATTCCTATCATCTCATCGGTTATTCTCGCTCAGGGTAAGGGAATGGGTGCTAGAAAAGCGTTTTTACTCTCATTGGTCTATGTTTTATCGATGGCAGTAGCCTATACGATAGCGGGAGTTTTAGCAGGATTGTTTGGAGCAAATTTACAAGCCGCCTTCCAAACGCCGTGGATTATTACAGTCTTTGCTCTTGTCTTTGTCCTTTTATCGTTATCCATGTTTGATGTGTATGAACTGCAAATTCCCAATTTTATTCAGTCCCGACTTTCTAAACTCGGTGGTCAGCGAAGCGGTGTTGTCGGTATCGCGATTATGGGCTTTTTATCCGCCCTTATTGTTGGTCCTTGTGTTGCTGCTCCGCTTGCGGGTGCGTTGATTTATATTGGTCAAACGGGGGATGCATTACTGGGAGGTATTGCCCTCTTTGCTCTGAGTATCGGGATGGGTGTCCCCTTGCTCATTGTCGGCACGACTTCGGGTAAATTTATGCCCAAACCGGGAATGTGGATGGATGTTATAAAAGCAATCTTCGGTGTGATGTTGCTTGGAATCGCCATTTGGATGATGGGGCGTGTTTTAGATGAAAATACGACGTTATTATTATGGGGCGGATTAGCGGTGTTTGTTGCGATTAACCTGAATGCATTAGAACCATTGGGACAACACCCTTCATGGAGTTCTCGTGCTAATGTCAAAGCGCTCGGGTTTATGATTTTACTTTATGGGTTGACACTGCTAATCGGGGGTATGGCAGGGGCTAAAAACCTTTTGCATCCACTTGACCCTTTCGTCGCTCAAGCTCAGGCTTCATCGATTGTCCTCAATAAACATAAAACGTTTGAAAAAATAACCTCAATTGAAGAACTTGATGCTATTTTGGCAGAAAATAAAGGCAAACGTGTAATGGTCGACTTCTATGCTGACTGGTGTACCGCATGCAAAGAGCTTGAAGAAAAAACGTTTAGTGATGAGTCAGTAAAAACAGCGATGGATGGGTATGTATTGGTTCAAGTCGATGTCACTGCCAACGATGATGCGTCTAAAGCTATTACTAAAAAATACGGCATTTTTGGACCACCGGCTATTTTGTTTTTTGATGAAAAAGGTCAAAAAATAGAAGATGCCAGCATCGTCGGTTTT
>Ga0208103_1000487_pt1 | contig 12802 bp, 20 predicted proteins | sample CryBogmetaGMA75M_FD_184550 | JGI IMG/M metagenome (GOLD analysis project Ga0208103, IMG submission 184550) | Freshwater microbial communities from Crystal Bog, Wisconsin, USA - MA7.5M (SPAdes) | ecosystem: Environmental > Aquatic > Freshwater > Lake | place: Crystal Bog, Wisconsin, USA... | reverse complement strand
CAACCTTGCTTAATCTCTAACTTCGTATCACTAGAACTATCCCTTTTATAATGAATCAGTGAACATCACCTACTATTCATCAAGATAATCCCAAAGGTACAAGAACTAACCTAAATCTATCTTATCATAAACTTCGTTAATGTCAATAACTATTTTTATTGAATTTCTTCATCATATTTCATGATTTTTTAATAACTTGTATAAACATATCTAATACGCCCTATCCTGATTCACAATACAATGTAATAAATGCATTCTCATTAATCCAGTTTTACCTTCAGAACAGATTTCTAATCCTGTCGCCTCTGAAACCGCTTTAATATCCGATTTTAATTCCAGATAATCTTCTAATGTCATTTTCATCCATCCAATCTATATCAAAACCCAAATACACGCAAGAATTATTTTTAAAATCTTCAAACGCTTCCAAATACCAAATCACTATCAAATCACTGGAAAACATTAAAAACGATTCTACGGGCATTCTCAGTGAAAAGGATGCCATGAAAATTACATCAAAGATATGTGAACTTGCAAATTTATCTTTTTATAAGAAATATCTTGCAATCGTTACAAGTTTTTGATATATTCTAAACATGAAGAGGGGATATCAACCTAGCCTTGTATCATACAGCAAACTTATACTGATACCTTGAAAATTTTAACGTTTACTAATATTATCATAAAATTATCCAGTTTGTCAATACTAAAAATAATTAATTTAGTTGTTGCTTTCAATGCCGGTTTTTGATACTCTTTAATCATCGAAGGAAATATTACCTATCCGAATATTATACAGACCATCCGTACATTTTTATTTTTTTCGTCGCCACCTTTCCCACCACTAACAGAATATAAAATCTATAACACTTTGTCAATACTGAAAATAATTAATTTAGTTATTGCTTTCAATGCCGGTTTTTGATACTCTTTAATCATCAAGAGGGGATATCAACCTAGACTTCTATTATACACCGAACCTGTACCCATCACTCGAAATTTTTCTTTTTTACTAAGTTTACCATAAAAATATCCACTTTGTCAATAAAATAATTCATTTAAAATCTATATTATAAAATTGTAGTATAGATGTTACAGAGAAAAAAATCAGGGTTTTTGAAGTTTTATATAGACATGAAAATTGTAGTATAGATGAGTCTGAAGAAAAAAATCGTGTTTTTTTGAACGATAAATTACTCAATCGTTTCCTATATAAACCTTCCTGTTAACTGCATTCGTTATCTTATATATTACTCCTGTTAATGTTTTCATTTGATTTTTTTAATGGATTTTAAAGATAAATTTTTGATGTATCTATATGCTACCATTTTTCCGTTTATTAATGTAGTAGTTTTTTTACTTTCACATCCAAAATATTCTCCAACTGATTTTGGGTGACAATTAGTTCCTAATGATAATTTAACTTCTTCATATGTTACTCTTGATCCTTCTTTAATTTCAAATAATTCTTTATATTTTAATTCATTCTCTATTTGTTGTTTTTGTTTATTAGATACTGTAGTTAAATATTTATTATTATTAACCTTTACCATATCTAATGAAACATTTTGTAACAGTTCTTGAATTACTGGATTTTCAATTTCCCATTCTTCTATTGTATATGGAAAATTAAATTCAGTATCTGTTTTTATATGTTTTAATAATTTATAAAGATCAAAATGAATATAAAGATATGTTTCATTAATACCTTTCCATATTCCTCTTGGACCGATAGAACGACCTACCGCTTGCATAAGTCTATCTCTATAAAACATTTTTTTAACAAATTCAAAATTATATTTGTCATTAGCATCATAATAATTTAAAACCTTTTTAACTAAATCAATTGCAGAATCAGGTATACTAGAAAGAAGCGTTAATATAATGTTTCCTGCTAATATATTCGACCCTCTTACACTTGAATGATTAATTATTTGTAAATCATTTAATGGAGTGTTAGAATTTTCATATCTATCTGAAATAATATATTTAAAATTTAATTCAGGAGTATTAATATCATTCCATTTATTTTCTTCATTAATCCTATCAAAAAATAATGTATTAAGAGAACATGGAAAAGTTTTAATAATGTGCGTTGAAAAATCAAAATCAAAATTAAGTTCGCAAATATTAAATCCAATTGTTTTTAATGTTAATGTTGGTAACTTTTCACTAGTTAAAATTATTACTTTAATCTCACGATACTTTAAATCATTTATCCAATGGGAAATAGGATATCCAAATCTATCTTTCATTGCCGCTAATCTATCTTCCGCGCATCTATTATGTTTAAACCAATCTTCAAACATTTTTTCATTTACTTTTAAATTACCTTTAAAAAAGTTAGATATAACAAAACGTTCTGCTTCATATTGTGCATTCGGTGAAACAATTTGTAGGAAATCCACTTCATCAGATACTACACATGCAACATTTGTATAAAAATTTCCGGTTATAAATTCAAGATGTTTATAATAACACATATTAAGAAATTTCTGCGTCACTATAATTATCTTCGCTTCTAATGGTACTATATTAGGATTCTCTGGATTTGTATGATATTCTGTATATGTTCCTTTTTTATCCTTTGAACCAGCCATAATCGGAATTTCATTATCAGTGAATCCATATTCATTTTTATATTCATTTTGCTTCTCAGATGCCATTGAATAACTTTTGTAACAAAGAACTACTATTTTTCCGTTATCACAATATTTCTTTTTTAAATATTCTATCGTCGATCTTGATTTAACAGATCCCTCAATACCAGTTATTACAAGTTGATTGCATTCATCAATATTACTTTCTAAAATTTCATTGTTATTTTTCATCGTTCTTATTATATTTAACGTATTTTATATAAAATATGCACATTTTTATATAATAATCTGAAAATAATTATAAAATGTGCATAATGACAATTTAGCACGTTACTATATCCAACTCTTTAAAATTATGTACATTTATACCGTATATACCTAAGAGGTACAAATGTGCATAATGACAATTTAAAGATTAAAACATACATACAAAGTCTTGTCTTATATTATGACTGGTAGTTGTATACCTTTACAGTTAGAAAAATATCTATAACTAACTTAAAATAAGACATTTATAGATATTTCCTCTTAAATCTTTCAGTAATCACCTAAGATATGATAAAAACTCTCTTGAACGTTTTAAAAATTTTTAACGATTTCTGTTTTAAACATTTCAATAGGTCTGCTCCTTTCAGTCGCATTATAAGAATTATTTTTTATGACGCTGCGCTGGCTCCTTTTAATGTTGTACCTGAATTTCTTTTGATTACGTTAAATGCTATCTTTTTTTAAATAGTTTTTAATATTTCAATTATGATAAAAAATATTAAAAATATAAGAATGATCAGAGGAACATCAAAAAAAATTTAAAAGGAGCCAGCGCAGCGTCATAAAAAATAATTCTTATAATGCGACTGAAAGGAGCAGACCTATTGAAATTATTTAAACCTTTTAGATTGTTTTATTACTTTTGTAGTTTTTAAAATTGTTAACTGGATTATGCTCCTTCTGTATATTTAAAAATCTTTGAAAGAGTAACGTGCTAAACTGTCTATATGTTCTTTTAACCTCAAAACCGTATCAAACCACTAGAAACCTTTAAAAACGATTCTAACGCCATTCTGGTTCCATTATTGCCTGTTCTGAACTATTCAAAGGTTTGTAAATATGCAAAATAATTTCTTTTATAAGATTTTCCTTGCAATAATTACAATTTTTTGATATCTTTTAAACATCGAAGGGAGTAATCCACTAGCCGATTATCATACATCAAACTTATACATATCTCTCGAAAAATTTGATAATCATTTCAGTTTATCATAAAATTATCCAGTTTGTCAATAATATAATTTTATAACATAGATAATATTTTTATATCCTATACTATATTCTAAAGAAAAAAATCGTGTTTTTTTGGACGATAAATTAAAATAATCCCTAGAAGAAAATAAAAGTTCTACCTCTCAAAAACAAAAACCAGCAATATTAAAAAAACATTGCCGGTTCTTAAACTTCTATATACTATTATAATAAATTAACTAATATTTATCATATCAGATATCTTCGAATCTTGAAATAATGTCTCCAAACTCTCACGAATCAATTTAACCATTACTACTCTCTTAGCCTCATCCTTCTCTATCTTAACCAATCTCAACATAACTCTTAAAAATTTATACTCATCCTCAACTGTCTCTGTCATCCCTATCTTACTATGAACATAATTTAATATGTCAGTTTGTATCCTATGTGTATTATCATCAGTAGGTTTATCCTTCATATCCTCCCTGCTACCCATAAATGCCCTGTGATCTTCCATACCATCATCCTCTAATAATATATCAATTATCCCTTTCAGTTTCTTTGCCTCTGTCTGTAATGTAGTTTTTTTCATTCTACTTATACTTATCCATTCCACTTCAAAATTTGTAACCCATCAAAATATTTCTTCCAAAGAATATTATCGAAACTTTACATCCTTTTGAACAATTTCTAATCACTTCGCCGGTAACTATCTATAATATTTAAATATTTCGGATTATAACTCCTACCATTTACAAAATTATTCAATGCCTCAAACTCTTCATCACTCAATAACTTCAATTCATCTATATCCTCATCACTATAATCAATCCCATATACCCTTATTAATAGTTGCTTCGCTTGTATATTATTCATAACTAAATTTAAAAGTTTACCCCTAGAAGAAAATAAACTTTTTACCTCTCAAAATTAAAATTACCTTTTATCGAAATATCCCGCTGATTAATCGAAATATTACCCACCCCATAATCATTATACTCATCATTATAAACGATACCATAAATACCTTAATTACCTTATACAAAAACCATAATACCATCACTAATACCCATAAACCTATTAATATATATATCATTATTATCTATAATCTATTATTGTTATCTATATTAAATGTAGAGAAAAAAAGGTCAAATTTTCAAAATATTCCCTAGGACGAAATTAAATTTTCTCCTCTCAAAACTAAAATAAACTAATTAAAAAAATAGTGCCGGTTTTGTAATAATTAAACTCCAAAACCGACACAAAATTACCCATATTAATTGTTACTACCCAATATACCAATAGCAACCCTCAAACTCCTCGCCAAATCAGACTTAATATACGCCTCATCTAAATCAATCCCCTTAATAAATGCTATCCCTATCCCATCTTCCAAATCTTTAACCCTGTCCTCTAAATATCGCATAGCACTATCATACTCACTACTATACCCACCCTCATCATAACTGCCATTTTGTTCTGTATTCATAATTCCTTATACCTTACCATAATTCCTAAAATTTTCAACCATGTTTTTTTTATCTTTTTATTAAAATTTCATCTAGAAACAAATATTTTTATTCCCTCATAATCAACTACTTACAAAACTACCTTTTTTCTACCTATTCATACTCATATACTTCAAATAATTACTCCCTCAATACCTTAATATCCTCCACCCTATCCTTACATACACTATACCTATATCTAATTTCTAACAAATCATCTATCTCTTCCTCATAATCCCCACCACTCTCTTTACCCAATTCTATAAACTTCCTCATTATCCCATCAATCCTCTCCACCTTCTCCATTATAGTAGTCTCCACTGTATCAATATTCATCCCATCACTATATCACCACTTTGAATCTTTGCAAACCATTTGTTTATATCTCTATGAGAATGCCCTTAAACCACTTGCAACCCATCAAAACCTATTCCATCCCATAAAAATATCCCAAACCATTCCTAGACCCTATACAACCCCAAAGAAGAGGTGTTCCAAAACCAAATTAAAACCTTCAAAACCTTCAGAATCGGTTTAAATGTCATATATATGATAATTATAGTATAGATATCAACTTACAGATGTGTTACATGCGCGGGAAAAAGTAAAAAAAAAAAATAAAATTTGTATGGAAACACCTACTGTTTTGGGTATTATAACCGATTCTTAAAGGTTTTGGAGTGATTTTAAGAATACATAGGAGAGGAAGTAGGTTTAACAATTGAGAGTTTAATACGATGATTGATAAATGATTTAGCGATATTGATAGAGACAAAGGAATCTAGGATAAATTCTAGGTATTTTTTATCGAGGTAAGGGATAAATTTATTAGAATATTCTGGAAGATTGATATGATCTCTTATGATGAGAGGTATGACCCAATTTTTATGTATTTGATTTACGGATTGTTTTTGTTTAGTATAGAGGCATTTATGTTTATTATAGAATTTGTAATCAGGTTCATTGATATGGATGTTATGTAGTGCGATATATTTTTTCATAAATTCTTCTAGGGTGATTTTGTTTTTTTACCTCTGAGGATTGTGATTTGGAGTTTTATAAAATTCACAATATTTATAGGTATTATTCTATAAGAATTGGTATATAAGTTTGTAATATTTTATAGTATATATGGGAATGTGGAGAAAAAGTGATTAGATATGGAGGAGTTTATGATATTTTAGTTTATGGGAGAAGTTACCATGAGGGATAGTGAAAGGTTTATTAGTAAGGGTATTGAATATATAGTGAATAGAAGGGTTAACAATAAAAGGAAGTTCTCTATGATTTACAGGGACAATGATAGATGAATGTTCTGAAGAGTTATTATATTCTAATTTAGCGCATAGTTTACATAGTCTTGTTACTGGATGTATGATATAAGATATTATTTTAGGAGTATGTTGACATTCTATATATTGTTTAGTTTGGAATATAGTTTTATGGGAGCAGATATTTTGTAAGTTATGGAGAAGGATTTTATATTCTAGTTCGATTGATTTTTGTTTTGATTTAGAAGGGATGGTATAGGGGTATTGTTTTGTATAGTAATTTGATTTTAATTTATTGAGTTGTTTTACGAGGGATAATTCTTGTGATGTCATTATATTATATTTTTCTAGGGATAATTTCTATTTTATAAGTAATGGTGATATTTTTTTCAGGATTATTGAGTTCTTTTTTGCGATAGAATTGTAGGTTATTGCGAGCGAATTTTGCATTACCATAGATTGAGAGTATTTTTATCCAATCATCATCTCCTTCTACTATTTCGTCTAGGTTCCAATTAGTTTTTTCATAGATATTCCAAGTTGGGAGTATTGTATTTTTATTTGCTATATTGATATGGTGGAGTTTGGTATATTTTTTATCTTGATTCCAGACGACGAGTTCGGAAATAAATTTTGTAACGCAATAGGAGCAGAATGTTATACCAATACATCTAACTTCCCATATATTTTTACATGAGAGGCATTCATATACGGAGCAGCCATCGTCCGAGTCTTGGATTAGTCTAAATTGGTTTAACATGGATGAAGTATGTCAAATTTATTGATATCTGTCAATAAAATAAATATTATATTTTATAAAAAAAGATAAATAATAGTAGCGGTTAGAGTGGTAAGAACACCCAAACTGGAATAACGCAGTCTGTCCCGCTATCAAATACTTATGAATAACAATCAAGAAATCAATACAAAAATCTGTACAAAATGTAATTGCGAAAAAAGTTTTTTAGAATATGGAAAGGAAAAGAAAGGTAAATACGGATTAAAATCTACTTGTAAAATCTGTACAAAAGAAATATATACCGAATATCGCAAAGAACATAAAGAAGAAATAAAAGGATATAGCAAAACGTATTATGCTAAAAATAAAAATATTATCAATGAAAGAAACACTAACTACAGATCAAATAATAAAGATAAATGTAATAATCTTGTTAAAAAATATATAATTAATAATAGAGATAAAATAAATTTACATAGAAGAAAATATAAAAAACAACGCAGAATAAAAGATATTAATTATAAAATATTGTGTTGTTTACGTTCTCGATTAACAGATGCACTTAAAAATAATATTAAATCTAAAAGAACATTAGAATTGTTAGGATGTTCTATAGAAGAATTTAAATCGCATATTGAATTACAATTTAAAGAAGGTATGACATGGGATAATCATGGACATTATACATGGCATATAGATCATATAAGACCATGTGCATCTTTTGATTTGACTGATCCCAAACAACAAAAAATGTGTTTTCATTATACTAATATGCAACCTTTATGGTGGATAGATAATTTAAAAAAAGGTGATAGAAGTTTTTATATAGATGGTATTATGGAGAAAAAGTTACATATTAGTAATGAATGATTTAGGTATACCAGTGATATTATTTTTATAGAGTAGAGACATTTCCCGTTGCATTTCTTGTATATTTGAAGTAACGCCTTCGATTGTAATTTTATAATGATCTAAGATATATTGTTGATCTTTGGGGAATTTCAGTAGATTTTTATTATAATTTTCCATTGTTGTCATTTGCATACCATAAACGAATTTAAATAGAGCAGGTATTGGAGTATTATCACAATAGATTGCAAGGATATCATTTGAGGTTATGCAGTCAACAATTTCAAATGAGTTTATAGTGCATAGATTATCTTTAATTAAGTTTTTTGATTTTAGATTAACAAGAATGACTGCTCTTTTATAGTTTTCATCTTCCTGCATAAACGTTGCATTTAAACTTTGATATGCGGCTGATTGAAAGTCTTTATTAAAATTATCAGATTTAAACACAAACATATTATATGTTGACGGATTCCAAATTTTAAGTTTTGGTTTATATCCTTCTTTTAAAATATTGAGGGCATTTTCTAATGAAGTGCCATGAAGTCCTATTTGCATATTAGATTATTCTATGATTGAAGTCTTTAGCAGTTGAATGTTTAAGTAATTCACGATCTTCAGATTTTAGTGATAGAATCATTTTACCTGGTTTCATATCACTTTTAGGTGTTTGTATTAACCATGCATTCATTATTAAGTCTGATATAAGCAATTTAAGTTTATATGATGTAGATGATTTATTCATATCTATATAATATTATGGAGAAAAATTAGTGATAGCAGGAGCAAGAGATTGTAGATTTTGTTATAGGGTTTAGACCGATGTAACCTCTTCCGAAGCATTTTCTACAAGATTTTTTAGGTTTTTTGATACTATAATTTTTATAAGTGATAGTTATAGTTGATTCTTTATTTTGATTTAGCATGGTGATAATCGCAAATATTTGTAAGTTATATAAATTTATTCAAGGAATGAGAGAATAAGGATTACAATATTTTGATAGATGTTATTAGGTTTTCTAATTGTAGTATGGAAGTATTGAGAGGAGTTGTATGAGTATTGATGACAAGGTTTGGTGATAAGGGAGGTTCATAAGGATCATTAACACCAGTGAAGTTTAATATTTCGCCATTTCTTGCTTTTTTGTATAGACCTTTAGTATCTCTTAGTTCGCAGATTTCTAATGGGGTATTTACGAATATTTCTAAGAATTGGATATTATCATTTATGCAGATATTTTTAACTAAGGTTCTTTGATATATGTAAGGGGATATGAAAGAGGCTATGACATTTGTACCAGTATTTGCTAATAGTTTTGATATTTCTGCGGCGCGTCTAATATTTTCATTTCTATCGGATATAGAGAATTTAAGATCCGAGCATAGTCCATTTCTTAGATTATCCCCATCAAGATTAAATGCTAGAATATTTTTTTGTAATAATTTTGATACTAGGTTAGAAGCGATGGTAGATTTTCCAGATCCTGATAAGCCAGTGAGCCAGATAACGGAACCTTTAGTAATTATCATATATATAGTATTATTGAGAATGAGTTGAGATTCCGCGAAGGATTCATTTATACTTTTACAAAATTATGGTTTTCATCAAGTTTATATGCAACATTAGGTTCAATTCCATTTTCCCCTATATAAGCAACCGCAACCTTATAACGATAATTATCACAATATTTAATAACCAAAGTTCCCCTATCTCCACTCGTAGAAGTTCCATAATATCCACTAGTAGAAGTTCCATGATCTCCACTAATTGAAGTTCCTCTATCTCCACTAATAGAAGTTCCATTATAATCTCCACTAGTTGAAGTTCCATTATCTCCACTAGTTGAAGTTCCATTATCTCCACTAGTTGAAGTTCCCCAATATCCACTAATTGAAGTTCCATAATGTCCACTAATTGAAGTTCCATAATCTCCACTAGTTGAAGTTCCATAATCTCCACTAATAACAAATGAAGCGATTACAGAACCTTTAGCACCATTAAGGATAATATAATCAGTAGCATCTTTTCGATTTCCACAAAAGACAACATTACAGGAAGGGAATTTTACTTTTCCATCCAAATCAATAATAGAATCTTTATCAACTTTAAGAACTAACCATTTTGCATCTTTGTTCCAGTTAGCAAGTGATCCATCTCCTTCTCCCCATAAAAATCCATGAAGCCCATTACCACATTCTTTCGTATCTTTAAAATCCTTACATTTTACAATTCCCTTTTCTTTCCATTTAAATCCATTATAAGAAGTTAAATCTGCATTAATGGATTTTAAAACCAAAACTGTTTCTTTTTTCATAGTTTTATGTTACCAAAAAAATATTAATAGTCAACTAAATATTATACAATTTTAACAGGGATTAGGGCATCTTCATCAAAGGAATAAACTGCGCAAAGTCTATGATAACCGTCAGCTATGATTAGTTTATTGATTTGATGATTTCTTACGAGTAGTAGAGGTGACAATTGAATATTTGATTCTATTTTTTTGAGATTTTTTTCTACGTGGGAATTTTTAGAAAGCATTGGTAATGAGGATGCGCGGAAGATATCTTTTGATTTAAAGTATTGTATAGGAGATAGTTTTAAATCTTCGACATATTTTATTGCGAGTTTTTCATCATATATAAGAGATAGGTATGATAGTGCGGCAGGATAGTTATGATTTTCTGGTAAGTTGAGCCAGAGTATTTGTTGTTTAGGTTTCATTTATAGTTATGAGGGATATGGGATAAAGAACTATCAACGAACATATGTTTACAAATTTCGCAATATTTTATATTACTATCTTGTTTGCGAATATTATCAGGGTGCAAACAATTTTTGATAGGTTCTTTTGGTTCTTCTTTATTTTTTGGTTTCATATTAAGAATGATTCACTAATGTTTTCTGAATAAAATCATTTAATTCGATTATAGTATTAAAAGCAGACGTATATTTTGCTCCTTTAACTGTAAGGTTTGCCATTAATTTTGCAGTATAAGAATCATCTAGTTGAATAGAAAGTTTATCAATTTTATCATAATGAGGATTTTCATTATTATTCCAATTAATATCTTTTTCAGTTGCTTTAATATCCAGAATAGTTTTCAGGAGTTCGATAAGTTTTAGAACATCCTTTTTACATTTTTCTTTATGTAATTTGGATTGTTGTTTAAATGCGGATTTTGCGATATCTTCTAATGTTTTCATATGTTATGTATAGTATCAGTTATTTAATATAGATCAATCATTAATTATTTTGCAGTATGATTTATTATGGAAATGACCAGTTTTCATACCAAACCAACATTGGAAGAATCGTTCTGTGGCTAGACCGATTTTATCTATTGCATCAGGTTGTACCCATACTCTCTTTACTAGTTTTGGTGTAGGAATTTCAGGAACATAAGGAACTACGACTGGTTCAGGAGGTTTAGGATTTAAATCAAATCCTTTATCAGTCATTATAATTTCAACACCACATGGATTACCGAATCTATTTTTAATACTTGAGATATAACGACCATTGTTATAGATTTCATTTCCTTTTACATCATGTTCAAAATGTTTGGATAGTTTTAGTTCTACGTCCACTGCATGAATAATACCAGTTCCTCCTAAAAACTTACCATCTTTAGTTTGGTGAAGAATAGAAAGAATAATACATCCAGTTTCTTTGGAAGTGCTTACAATTTTATTGATAACGTATTCTTCTTTTGTTCGTTTATTATGTTTAGGATTAGAAGTTGTAAGTGATGGAATTGAATCTATAACAAGAAAGTCGATTTTTTCATCAACTACTAACTGACAGATTTCATCAATATTTGTAAGATTTGCAAGATTGACATCAGGAGTATTAATACGTTTACAAGTATTTGCCAACTGATGTACGCTTTCTTCACCTGAGCAATAGACTGCTTTCAATCCTTTAATTGAAAGCAGTTGCATAGTATTCAACATCAATGTACTTTTTCCGATACCTGCTTGAGCATACATTACAAGAGATGAACCTTTGACAATTCCACCTCCAAACACAGTATTCAAAAGTTCTGAACCACAATCTATCTTGTCAAAATATCCCTTTGGTATTTTAACATCTTTTGCTTTCTGGAGTTTTTTGTTTTGTTTGAGATTTAAATTCATGAGAGTAGAATGCCATAAATTTATTGAGAAGTCAAGAATTACTTTAATCTACTTTCAGTTCTGTAGGTGGTATTGGAAGTTCCCACCAATAAGTAGGCGTTCCATTATTCCATTCAGGAATATCTTTGAATGGTGGATCATAATGATAATAATCAATTCCCCAAGAATCCAACCTTCCTATTTCTGGAAATCCTTTATAATACACTAAAACTCGATCAGAATGATTCCAATATTCTTTTTTAGGTGGAGGATTTGTGCCAAGGTGTTGTGTTATATCTTTCATAATTTTGCCATTTCTGATATTAACAGTCTTGAGATTTTTTTCGCCTTGCTTGTCTGCATAATTTCAATAAAGATTTCTTTATGTTTTGCTAATTGTTTTTTAAGTTTAATATTCTCTTCTTCCATTTCTTTATTAGGAATTTCTACTATATTAGGAGTATTTTTATATA
>Ga0208103_1000486_pt1 | contig 12810 bp, 7 predicted proteins | sample CryBogmetaGMA75M_FD_184550 | JGI IMG/M metagenome (GOLD analysis project Ga0208103, IMG submission 184550) | Freshwater microbial communities from Crystal Bog, Wisconsin, USA - MA7.5M (SPAdes) | ecosystem: Environmental > Aquatic > Freshwater > Lake | place: Crystal Bog, Wisconsin, USA... | reverse complement strand
TACTTGCCCTTTACAGGTTCTGGCCATACAATATCTTCGCGAATCAGGCAATTGATTGATGACCGGAAAATTGTTTTTAACTTTCTTATTTTGTGCTCCATTAATTGGGGTTAATACAAAATTGAATTAAACAAACGCAAAAAATCTCAGAAAAAGTTAAAACAATCTGTATACGATTTTAAACAATTATATGCTTATCTGCAAAACATCAGGGAGGAAGAAAGGAAAGTTATCGCCCGCACCGTTCATGACAATCTTGCACAGTTATTATCAACATTAAAGATTGGGTTGACTTCATTTAAAGGGAATACAGATAAAATGGATTTTATAGTTCATGATGCCCTTGATTCCCTTTTACTGCTTGTTGAACAAAGTATGGATGCTGTTACCTCGGTGATCACAGAATTACGCCCAATAATTCTTGACAGAATGGGATTGATCCCCGCGTTAAAACGACTCTTCTTAAGCTTTCAGAAAGATACAGGAATTAATTGTGATGTCCTGATCCGGGAAGATTCATCAAATGTTAAAGGCAAAATGGCCACCGTGATTTACCGGGTCGCCCAGGAGGGATTAATTAATATCCGTATGCATTCAAAAGCGACTTATGTCACTTTAGTTATCATTAATAGTTCATTGGTTTTTTCTTTGACCATGAAAGATAATGGCATCGGAATCAGTCAGGAGAAAATTTCCAGCCCCGCATCGTTTGGCATTATCGGCATGAAAGAGCGCGTGGAGGGGATCAATGGAAAGATAAGCTTCAAAGGGATTCCCGGGAGAGGGACAACGGTTCTCCTGAAGGTACCGCTGGTTAAGTAACACAAAACCTGTATGTATAAGTTTCTCATCATCGACGACCATTATATCCTCCGCCAGGGGTTAAAGAAGATCATTGCCGATGCCTTTGAAGTGGTCGAGTTTGGTGAAGCTGACAACAGCGAAGCCGCTGCCGAACTGATTCATAAAAAAATCTGGGATCTGGTGATTCTAGATATCAATTTGCCAGGTCGCTCCGGCCTTGATTTTTTGAAGGATGTACAGTCTTTCAACCCTGAGCTCCCGGTTCTCGTGCTGAGTATGTACGAGGAGGATCAGATGGCTTTGCGGGTAATAAAGGCAGGCGCCAGAGGCTACATTACAAAATCCAGGGCCGCCGATAACCTCATTGGTGCTATCGAAAGGGTTCTCGGTGGTAATAAATATATTTCCGAAACTGTTGCCGAACTGCTGGTCGGCGAATACATGAAAGAAAAAAACATCAACGTTCTGAAAGACCTTTCCGACCGTGAGTATTTTGTTCTTTTACGGCTTATTGCCAGTGAATCAGTTACTGAAATTTCACATACACTAGCCCTCAGCGTAAAAACAATCTCCACCTACCGTTCACGCGTTTTCAAGAAACTTGGCCTGAAAAGCAATATGCAGCTCATGCAGTTTGCAAAGGACAACCATCTCGGGTAGGGGCTACTTCAGATAATGATTACTTGCTGATGAAATCCAGGTATCATGCTGACTGAATTAAGCCTAATATGGTCAGCAAATATACATCATTATTCAAAAAATTGTATTGAGAAACCCCCACTGCTAATTACTTTGTAGGACTTGTCCTACAAAGTAATTAGCACTTGTCCTACAAGTTAATTATCCAACGATCAATGGCAATGGGCTTCCTGCCTGCCTACCTTTACTGAAGCCGGAAATACCAGGCATTCAATTCAATAAACACTTCCATGAAAACCACTGAATCCTTAATCCCCGCTCATTATCTGGAAAAGCTTTTGGCCCAGCGAACCAGGAATCTGCATAAGACCAATGAGCAGTTTGCCTTTTTGCTCGAATCGATGAATATAATTCCATATGAGTCATGTGCTAATCAGCGATCTTGTCTGTCATACATCCACAAATCGTTGAAGCAGGTAACCGGGTTCGACCCGGGGAAATTTACCTCTGATCACGATTTGTGGTTTTCCAGGGTCCATCCTGAGGATATGGCCATGATTTCCGGCAAATTGAAAAACTGGAAAGCAGGCCAACTCCTTTCTTTTGAATACCGCTGGCAGATCGCCGATGGAAGCTACAAGAATTTTTTTGACTGTTTCAGGCAAATCAACAGGAAAAACGGCAAGCCCTTGTACATCCTTGGATTTTTGGAGGATGTCACTGAACGGGGAGGCAGGGACGAACAGGTAAACAAATTTTAATTAGAAGTCATCCAGCAACAATAAGAAACATTGACGAAAAATACGAATATTAAATCCGACTCCGAAATCCTTCGACAAAAAGCCGAAGAGCTGCTGAAAAAGAAATCGCCAGCAACAGTTTCGACACTTTCTGAAGCCGACACCCTGAAACTCATCCATGAGCTGGAGGTACATCAATTTGAGCTGGTAATACAAAACGAAACGCTTTTATTCCATCAGGTCGAGGTGGAAATGCAAAACAAAGAGCTCTCATCTGCAAAAGAAAAAGCTGAAACTGATGCCATGAAATATGCTGAATTATACGATTTCGCCCCTTCAGGATATTTTACACTTTCCAATGAAGGAACGATTACTGAGGTTAACTTCAGCGGGGCAATAATGCTTGGCAAAGATCGCTCTCAACTCAAAGACAACCGTTTTGGTTTTTTCGTTTCCAACGCTACAAAACCAATTTTCAATTTGTTTCTTGATAAGGTATTTAGCAGTAAAGCAAATGAATCCTGTGATGTGACCCTGTCGACCAGGGGAAACGTGCCCATGTACGTTCACCTTACCGGCGTGGCTATCGAAAATGGCGGACAATGCATTGTAACCATGGTTGATATTACTGATAGCAGGATTATGACTGCACTGCAACAAAGCGAGCAACGTTACCGTGCCCTTGTTGAGTGGTCACCATATTCTGTCGTTATTCACACGGATTGGAAAATAGTATATGTCAATCCTGCAGCCATTAAAATGTTTGGCGCAGAATCTGAGCAAGACCTTGTAGGAACAAATGTTCTGGATCGGGTCCACCCTGATTGTCATCAAATCGTTAAGGAACGAATACGCGAAGGGATTGATGACGGCATCAATGCACCAATAACCGAGTTGAAATACATCAGGCTCGGGGGTACGGTCTTCGATGCAGAAGTACACGGTATACCAATTACCTACAATGGAGTTCCGTGCATACTCGCTGCCATGAGCGACATAACTGAACGCAAACAACTAACAGAAAAACTCGAACTCTACAACCAACAACTCGTGAAACTTCATTTAGAGAAAGACAAGTTCCTCTCTATCATCGCTCACGATTTGCGAGCCCCTTTCCATGTATTCCTTGGCTTTTCTAATATGTTGGTTGATGACCTTGATACCTTAACTTTGAAAGAAACCAGGAAGATCGCGGGCTTGATGAAAAACTCAGCCACGAATCTCTTCCATTTGCTCGAAAACTTGCTGGAGTGGTCGCGTTTACAAAGGGGCATTAATACCTTTCAACCTGCAACATTCTTATTGATGCCCATGATTTCTGAAATCATGCACCCTGTTGTTGATTCGGCCAATAATAAGGGGATTAGGATCATATATGCAATTCCCGACGATTTGGAAGTGTTTGCCGATGAGTATATGCTGGCATCAATTATCCGCAATCTGGTTACCAATGCTGTGAAATTCACATTTAAAGGAGGGGAAGTTACTATCGCGGCTAAGACTGTACCCGGCAATTCAGTTGAGTTCTCGGTCACGGATACAGGCATTGGCATGGGGCCTGAAATGGTTAATGATTTGTTCCGGCTTGATGTTCAAACCAAGAGCAGGGGTACCGAAGGCGAACCCAGTACCGGCCTGGGACTGGTCATTTGCAAGGATTTCATCGAAAAACATGGAGGGAATCTATGGGTCGAGAGCGAAAAAGGTAAGGGTTCAGTGTTTTATTGTACTATCCCATGCCATAGTGCCATAATGCTAACGATCATGTCATGAAAAATGCCAACAACAAATCCGAATCCGAAATCCTGATTGCGGAGGATGACCTTCTCAATATGATGTACATTGAAACCATTTTGAAACAAATGGCTTCGGTTATTTATAAAGCCGTCAATGGAAAAGAAGCAGTTGATTTATGCATTAAACATCCCGGAATTTCTTTAGCGCTGATGGATGTTAAGATGCCTGTGATGAATGGATTTGAGGCAACCAGGGAGATTCGGAAATTTAACCACCATATGATCATCATAGCACAAACAGCTTATGCACAAGCCGGCATCAGAGAAGAGGCCCTTAAGGCCGGTTGCAATGATTACATTACCAAACCTTTAGGGAAAGATCAAGTACTGGCTTTAATGGATGCATATTTAAAAATGTCATGAAAAACACCGATAACAAGCCCGAATCCGAAATCCGGCGCCAAAATGCCGAAGAACTGCTGAAAAAGAAATCGCCAACATTAGTTTCGTCACTTTCTGAAGCCGATAATCTGAAACTCATTCACGAGCTTGAGGTTTACCAGATAGAGCTGGAAATATTGAACGATGAGCTAATGCTGGCAAACGAGAGGATAGCAAAAGCCGCAACCGATAAATATGCTGAATTATATGATTTTGCACCAACAGGATATTTTTCACTTTCCAGGGAAGGAATGATTATTGAACTAAACCTCTATGCATCTAAAATGCTGGGCAAGGAACGATCATATTTAATAAACAAACCATTTGGCTCTTATTTTTCCAATGAGACAAAACCTTTCTTCAATCTCTTTCTCGGGAAAATCTTTAATGGTGAAACCAAGGAAACCTGTGAATTGACTCTGAGGGAGAATGGCAAAGTCCCATTTTATGTTTACTTAACGGGCATCGTTACCGAAAAAGGAGAACAATGTCTGGTAACGATGGTCGATATTACTGAACGCAAGCTGGCAGAACAAGCGTTAATCGAGTCCAGCAAAGAACTTGCCTTTCAAAACCAAGAGAAAGCAAAACGAGTCGATGAACTGGCCGATGCACATGCCAAGGCACAGAAACTCACTCACGAGCTTGAAGTTCACCAGATAGAGCTGGAAATGCAGAATAATGAACTCCTTGCGGCACGGATCGCCGCGGAGAGTGCAGCCGAAAAATATCTCGAATTATATGATTTTGCACCTACAGGGTATTTATCCCTTTCAAACCTTGGGAAAATTACTGAAATAAACCAGTACGGAGCGCAAATGCTTGGCAAAGAACGCTTATTCTTGCAAGGTGCAAAGTTTGGATTGTTTGTTTCCGCAAATACCAAACCCATTTTCAATCAATTTTTCGATAAGGTATTTAACGGCAAACTCAAGGAATCATGCGAGATCATCATGGTATCAAAGGCCAACCAGCCAATAACTGTTCAACTTACCGGCATTGTTACCGAGAAGGGGGATCAGTGCCTTGTAAACATGGTTGATATTACAGAGCGCAAGCAGGCAGAGGGGGTGTTGTATGAAAGCGAAGCAAATCTTCGAATCGCCCATCTTTATACGCGAAGCCTCATTGAAGCAAGTCTTGATCCTTTGGTAACAATCAATGTTGACGGGAAGATTCTTGATGTTAACCAAGCAACTGAGAATGCAACCGGACTACTGCGAACCAATTTGACAGGGACATACTTTTCTGATTATTTTACTGAGCCGGAGAAAGCAAAAATGGGGTATCAGAAAGCATTCGAAGATGGAAATGTTCTTGATTACCCACTCACTATTCTCCACGCATCCGGCAAATTGACCGATGTATTATACAATGCAACTGTTTTCAAGGACGAGCATGGAAAAATACTTGGAGTTTTCGCTGCTGCCCGCGATATCACGTTACGCAAGAAATTAGAGGAAGAAAGAACCCAGCAATCGGTATTGATAACCATGTTGCTTGATTCCATCCCCGACATCATTTTTTTCAAAGATACGGAAGGCGTTTATCTTGGCTGTAACCCGCCTTTTGCTGCATTTGTAGGTAAATCAAGAAATGAAATTATCGGTAAAACAGACTATGACCTTTTTGATAAGGATATTGCGGATTCATTCAGGCTTCATGACAAGGAGATGCTGAAGCAGAACCTGCCCCGGCATAATGAAGAATGGGTTACCTATCCCGATGGGAGAAAGATTCTACTTGATATGCTGAAAACTCCATATTGGAGCAGTGATGGAAGCCTCATTGGTATGCTTGGGATCAGCCGGGATATTACGGAAAGAAAAGATGCTGAGAGAGAAATGTTGGAGAACAATGCCAGATTCAGTTCGATGATAGCCAATATTTCAGACGTAATCGGCATTATGGGTGCCGATGGCATCATGACCTATAAAAGCCCGAATATCGAAAAATGGTTCGGATGGCTGCCGCAGGATCGCGTTGGTACCAGCGGTTTTTCAACAGTCCATCCGGATGACCTGGACCGTGTTGGAAAAGTCTTTTATTCTTTACTGGAGAAAGATGACGCGGTAAAAACATTAGAATTCAGATATCAATGTAAAGATGGAAGTTATAAGCCTATAGAACTTACAGCGGCCAATCTTTTGAATGATCCGTTTATCCATGGCGTATTGCTAAATTATCGCGATATTTCCAAACGCAAGCAAATAGAGGAAGAGCTGCAACAAATATCTACGCGTTTATTATTGGCTACCACAGCTGGAGGCGTTGGTGTGTGGGATTATGATATCGTCAATAACATTCTTTTGTGGGACGATCAGATGATTGCATTATATGGTCTTGACAAAAAGAATTTCAGTGGCGCATACGAAGCCTGGCTCTCTGGCATTCATCCTGACGATCTTGTGCGGGGTGACAAAGAACTACAGATGGCTATCAGCGGTAAAAAAGACTTTAATGCAGAGTTTCGGGTTCTCTGGCCCGATGGAACTGTTCGATATATCAGAGCTTTGGCTATTGTTCAACGTGATGATTCAGGTAAGGCATTGCGCATGATTGGAACCAATTGGGATATTACTAACCAGAAGAATACGGAGCAGGCGCTGCTCGAAAGCAAGGATGTTTTACAAAAGATTAACGCCGAAAAAGACAAATTCTTCTCAATCATCGCCCATGACCTGCGCAGCCCGTTCAATGTATTCCTTAATTTTTCACAAATGCTGGCCGAAGATCTGCCAACATTGCAACAGGAACAGATTCAACGGATTGCAGTGAGTATGCAAAACTCTGCCATCAATCTCTTCCGCCTGCTTGAAAATCTTTTGGAATGGTCGCTTATGCAGAGAGGAATAACAAGGTTTGAACCTGAGACATGTATTTTAATGACCGAAATTTCCGAGAGTATGACTTCGGTCATTGATCCTGCTAAAAAGAAAGGCATTCAGATAATCTACCATGTTCCGGAAGATCTGGTTGTTTTTGCCGATGAAAATATGCTCCGTGGCATCATCCGTAATTTAGCTTCTAACGCCGTAAAGTTTACGCCAAAATTTGGCACAATTACTATTGCAGCAAAGCAACTTCCCGATAAGTCTGTTGAACTATCCTTTAAAGATACAGGTATCGGAATGAGCCGGGAAATGATTGATGACCTTTTCAAATTAGACGTTAATACAAGCCGCAGAGGCACCGAAGACGAGCCCAGCACTGGTCTGGGATTGATCATTTGTAAGGATTTCATCGAAAAACACGATGGTAAGTTTTGGGTAGAAAGCGAAGAAGGTAAAGGCTCAGTGTTTTATTTTACTATTCCCTGCAATGCTGAGGTACAGAATCAATGGAATGAATTCCTTGGCAAGCCCACAATAGAGGTTCCGAGGCAAACTATGAATTTACCGGAAGAAATTAAACCACTTAAAATATTAATTGTCGAAGACGATGTTTTATCAGATTTTCTCATCTTAGCGATAGTCGAAAAATACAGCCGTGAGATTCTGCATGTGAAAACCGGAGTCAAAGCCATATCTGCTTTCCACAGTAATCCTGATATTGATCTGGTTTTGATGGATATTAACATGCCCGAAATGGACGGTTATGAAGCTACCAGGCAAATCCGTCGATTTAATAAGAATGTAATCATCATAGCACAAACAGCCTATGCACTTAATAGTGACCGGCAAATGGCAATAGATTCCGGCTGTAACGATTATATTTCCAAGCCTATTGACAAAGACGAATTACAGGGGCTAATCCGAAAGTATTTCATAATGACATAATACTATCAGCAATCATGAAAAACACCGATAACAAATCCGCTTCTGAAACCCTTCGGCAGAAAGCCGAAGATGAGCTAAAGAAAAGATTCAATGCCCGGCCAGATAATCACACCGTCAACTCCCTGGATCCCGAATTACTGAAATACATTCACGAACTGGAGGTACATCAGATTGAGCTTGAAATGCAAAATGAAGAGATATTGCAGGCAGGGATTTTGCGCGACATCACCCAATTGAGGGAGAATGAAATTGAACTTGAAGAGAGTAAGGAGAAGTACCGGGGATTATCCGAAGCGGCATTTGAATCCATCTTTATTTCTGAAAGAGGTATTTGTATAGAGCAAAATCAAACTGCTGAAAAAATATTCGGCTATACTTCCGAAGAGGCAATCGGGAGATACGGTACAGAATGGATAGCTCCCCAGGACAGGGAAATGGTGATGCAGAATATGCTTAAAGGTCATGAAGACCCTTATGAAGCAATGGCTTTAAAAAAAGACGGGTCGACTTTCCCATGCATTTTGAGGGGAAAGATGATGCATTATAAAGGAAGAACTGTAAGGGTTACTTCATTATCTGATAACACTTACCTCAAACAGGCAGAAGAAAAACTGAAGGCAAGCGAACAACTCTATCGCAACCTCTTCGACCAGGCGAATGAAGGTCTTATTTTGTTGACGATGGACGGAAAAATTGCAGAAGTAAACCAGTCCTTTGCTGCAATGCACGGCTTCACGGTCGACGAGCTGAAGAATACCAGAATCAATGACCTGGATGTACTCAGGGAGAATGCATTTGAGGGCCGGGCTGAGGTTATGCGCCGTATCAATGCAGGGGAGGTCGTTCGTTTTGAGGTCGAGCATTATCATAAAGATGGGCACAGTTTCATTTTATGCGACACTGCAAGCCTCATCACAATAGGCAACCAGCAGTTTTATCTGGCTTTCCACCAGGACATCACCGATCGCAAACGGGCGGAAGAACAGCTCCTTGTAAGCGAAAGTACTCTTAAGGAATCGCAGAAATTAGCAGGATTGGGAACTTTTGATCTTGATATTCATACAGGAATCCTCAGCACGTCTCATATATTGAAAGAGATATTTGGGATTGATGAAAAATATGATCACAGCTTAAATGGATGGACGGCCTTATTACATCCCGATGATCGTGAAAAAGTACTCAACCATTTAATGAACGAAGTTATCGGCAATATGCAACCTGGCAATATTGCATTTCGTTTTGTTCGCCTAAACGACAAGACTACTCGCTGGATGCATGCATTAGGCAAATTAGAATTCGATGCTGATTGTCTTCCAATAAAAGTACACGGTACGGCACAGGATATAACGGAACAGAAGCAGTTTGAGAGTGAATTGGTAAAAGCCAAAGAAAAAGCCGAAGAAAGCGACCGTTTAAAATCAGCTTTTCTCGCCAATATAAGCCATGAAATCCGTACACCTATGAACGCAATTCTTGGTTTTTCAAATCTGTTGAAAGAACCACACCTTTCAGACGAGGAGCAGCAGGAGTATATTAAACTCATCGATATAGGCAGCAAACGAATGCTCAATATCATTCACGACATTGTAGATATTTCGAAAATTGAATCCCGGCAAATGGAAGTGCTCATTATAGATACAAATGTCAATGAAAAAATAGAGTTAGTGTATAATCTATACAAACCTGAGGCCTCACAAAAAGGAATTCAGATATTCTATAAGAATGCGTTACAAAAAAACGAAGCTGTTATACAAACAGACCGGGAGAAACTTAATGCTATTCTGTCAAATCTTGTTGTAAATGCAATTCAATATACCAACGAAGGTTCAATAGAATTTGGATACGAGAAAAAAGGCGAAACACTTGAATTTTTTGTAAAAGATACAGGTATCGGAGTGCCTGAGCAGTATAAAGAACTTATTTTTGAGCGGTTCAGGCAGGGAAATGATTTAACGCGTAAATTTACTGAAGGTACGGGATTGGGATTATCTATCTCAAAGGCCTATATAGAATTGCTTGGCGGAAAAATGTGGTTGGAAAGTGAGGTTGGCAAGGGTTCAACTTTTTATTTCACTCTTCCTTACAAGGTACAGGGTGTTCAGCCACATGTCAAATCCGTTGATTTAATAAAGATGCAATGACTTCATGTTATATAAAACAAGCACGATGGCTAATCACAGGTTAAAATGAATTATCAAAATTTTTCTCCGAACATAAGTTCCCGAAATGCATGGAAAGCTATGGCAATTCTGATTGTCGGACTTCTGCTTACAGCTGCAGCCACAGAAAATACAAAACGAAATATTGAGATCCAGTCAAACCAGGAATTTGCTTTGGTTTGCAATGAAATTAAAACGAGAATAACCACAAGACTATATGGTCATGCTGAGGTATTGCGCATTGGTTCATCGTTGTTCGCGGCTAAAGATTCTGTTACACGAAATGAATGGAAGGCATTTATTGAACATTCAAAGTTAAATCGAAATTTACCAGGTATACAGGGAGTTGGATTCTCATGCATCATACAAAAAAATCAATTACAGCACCATGTTCAAATCATAAGGAATGAGGGATTTCCTGATTATACAATCAGACCGGCAGGCGACAGAGATATTTACACTTCCATTATCTATCTTGAACCTTTTACCGGGAGAAATCTGAGGGCTTTTGGTTACGATATGTACAGTGAACCGGTTAGAAGAAAAGCTATGGAAAAGGCCCGGGACTTTGATCTGGCAACGATTTCAGGAAAGGTAATTCTTGTCCAGGAAACCAATAAAGATTTACAGTCAGGCACTTTGATGTACGTTCCGGTTTACCGCAACGGCCTGCCTGCAAACACAATCGAAGAACGCCGTGCTGCCATTATTGGTTGGGTGTACAGTCCTTACCGGATGTACGATTTAATGCAAGGTGTTTTGGGCAGCAGAGATTCGATTAATAACAACAGAATTCATTTGCTGATTTATGATGACGATAGCATTTCCTCTAATTCATTACTGTTTGACAGCCAAAAGCAAGACACAATTATCAACCATGATCTACCCACCCGCACGCTTACAACTCCAATCGAGTTTAATGAAAAAAAATGGACCTTGCGTTTTAAACAGCCCAAAGAAAATTATTCTTATTTTCAAAGCAGAGAATTTATTGTATTAATTGGCGGTATAGTAATTAGTTTATTAGTATTTTCTTTGTCCTTAGCATTATTTAGCATTCGGCGTAGGGCACAACAAATAGCCGGACAATTGACATCGGAGCTCAAAGAAAGCGAAGAGCGATTCCGTGCTATAACGAAATCAGCAAAGGATGCTATTATAACAATTAATATTAAAGGGATTGTGGTTGATTGGAACAAAGGGGCAGGAGTAACATTCGGTTATACCGAAGAAGAAATTACCGGGAAAGAACTGACTTTAATAATTCCGCAACAATACTCGGAAATGCATACTAAAAATCTTGAACGTGTTGTCAATGGCGGGAATCATCATGTTATAGGTAAAACAGTTGAGCTCTGGGGATTGCATAAAAATGGCAGTGAATTTCCACTCGAATTATCACTGGCTGAATGGGAGTCTGGTTCTGAGAAATATTTTACAGGAATTATTCGGGATGTTACCGAGCGAAAACGGACTGAGGCTGAATTATTCAAGGCCAAAGAAAAAGCTGAAGAAAGCGATCGCCTCAAATCAGCTTTCCTTGCCAATATGAGCCACGAAATCCGTACACCCATGAACGGAATTCTTGGTTTTGCACAGCTGCTGAAGGAACCCCGTCTATCAGATGAGGAGCAGCAGGAGTATGTTAAAATCATTGAGAAAAGTGGCAACCGCATGCTCAATATCATCAATGATATTGTTGATATTGCGAAGATAGAATCGGGACAAATGACTGTTTCGATGTCAGAAACCAACATCAACCAGCAAATCCAATTCGTTTATACCTTCTTCAAACCGGAGGTTGAAAAAAGAGGAATGCAGCTTCTGATAAAAAACATTCTGCCATCAAAATCAGCTATCGTTAAATCGGACCGCGAGAAAATCTATGCTGTCCTGACCAACCTTGTTGGCAATGCCGTTAAATATACCCATGCCGGTTCTATAGAAATGGGAGTTGAGAAAAAGGGCGACAACCTTGAGTTTTTCGTAAAAGATACAGGTATCGGCGTGCCTGAACAAAAGAAAGGACTGATTTTTGAACGCTTCAGGCAAGGCAATGATTTAACGAGTCAATTTACTGAAGGCACGGGATTGGGATTATCCATTTCGAAAGCCTACGTGGAATTGCTGGGTGGGAATATCTGGGTTGAAAGTGAAGAGGGGCAAGGCTCCACATTTTATTTTACGATTCCATACAATGCCGAAGCGAAAACTGAGATTGTCGACAAGGAGGTTTCTTCGGTAATTGGAGCAGAAGTAAAAAATTTGAAAATATTAATTGCCGAAGACGATGAAGTATCAGTATTGTTACTTTCCGCAGCTCTCAGGATGCATTGCCGGGAAATTGTAACAGTGGGAAACGGAATTGAAGCAGTTGAAGCCGGCCGGACCAACCCTGATATTGATTTGTTTCTGATGGACCTTAAAATGCCCGAAATGGATGGATTCGAAGCCGCCCGGCAAATCCGCCAGTTCAATAAAGATGTAATCATCATAGCGCAAACAGCTTTTG
>Ga0208103_1000482_pt1 | contig 12895 bp, 10 predicted proteins | sample CryBogmetaGMA75M_FD_184550 | JGI IMG/M metagenome (GOLD analysis project Ga0208103, IMG submission 184550) | Freshwater microbial communities from Crystal Bog, Wisconsin, USA - MA7.5M (SPAdes) | ecosystem: Environmental > Aquatic > Freshwater > Lake | place: Crystal Bog, Wisconsin, USA... | reverse complement strand
TCGACGCGCTGGTTTCTGCTACTAACCGGTTTGCAAAAAAACTGATTTGTTGACCTGTTGCATTTACCTCCCCCTTTGAAAAAGGGGGAGAGCAAAGCGAGGGGCCGAGGGGGATTTATTTAAAAAATCTCCCCTAACCCCTCTTTTTCAAAGAGGGGGACTGAATAATTATGTTTCCAGCGTCAATCTTTTTAATATAAAACCCCGAGTTATTATGAATAAACAAGTTATGAGCATTGCAAAAAGAGAAGAGGAGTTATCTTATTATTTGGATAGACAGCCCTATCTCACCGAGTTGGACGGTATAAGTCTGACTATTGCAAAAAATGTATTTCCATCCGATTTTGGCATCACCAGTTCATTTTTTGGCGATTTTATACTTCAGCAAAAACCGGCCGCCATGGGCTTGGATATGGGCTGCGGCAGTGGTTATTTTGCTTCTTTATTAAAAAAAATAGGCTGTAAAACGGCGTTGGGAGTTGATTTTAATATCGATGCCGTCAAGTGTGCCACTGAAAATATCAAACTTAACCCGTCATTGGCACCGATTGATTTTATACATAGCGATTTGTTTAATGACGTGCCCTTAACAACATTTGATATTATCGTATTTAATTTTAACTATTATCCCTCCAACGGTGATTTTGGTTTAAATGAAGATGGTGGGCGTCAAATATTACAACGGTTTTTTACCCAAGTGACTACTTTTTGTGATGCCGAAACACGGATTTATATCCCGTATTCCGAGTTTGTAGGTATCGAGCATGATCCCAAAATGATTTGCCGGGATTTTGGTTTTGATTATGAAGTCATGGCCACAACGGTAAACAATACCGGTGAACATTGCATTTATAAGATAATGAAACAATAAGGTTTTAAGGTCGGCTCGTTACGCCTGTTTGGACTTTGTGGGAGCGACGCCCACGTTGCGACTAACATTTCTAATCGCGACGAAGGCATCGCTCCCACAACAGAGCTGCCCATTTAATACGTCCGGACGAGCTTAACCATCCTCGCGATGCACCCAGTCGGCGCCTAATGTCCCTTGCAGGTTCTCAAGATAAGACGGATTAGAGGTCTCGGCAAGCATCCTCTCAGTTGCTGTAAGCTTGTGAATCAATGCCTGATGCAATGAATCGGTTGGTTCAGTTTCACTGAGTTGTTGCAAAATATAGTCGCGGTGTTGTTGCCAAAGCTTACCATCCCTTTGCTGTTTAATTTTAAGTCGCTCTTGATACCAGTCACTTTGCATTAAGTAGTCGCGAGTGAACATAAAACGAATGGCGGGATCGGTGATGGTTTTACCTTCGTACTGACCGTTAGCCATAATATGGATAAGGGCTTTTAACGGCGGACACGCATCATGGATTGAACCATCCTGAAAATAGAGCCGGGCAACCCGTTGTTGCGCTTCATAAACATTGTTGACGCCATCAACAAAACTGTCCATATCCTGCGTTTCCGGTTTTAGCATGGCTTCATCAAATACGGCCGTCGGATAATCGAATACTTTGCCAAAATTGGTATGTACAAAGCGTTCGGTGATGCGATAACCCAGTCGACTGGCGTAGACCGTTTTGCCCTGATATTCAAAATCGTCCAGTTTTTCGAGTTGCCCCTGCTTAATAAGATACTGCGGGTCACGCTGATGTACCGGTAAGCGTGACCATATTTCCGGAATCAACAGGCTGATATCATGATCTATTTTGCGTTGACAGCCAATATAACCAGCCGCCGTGGAATAACCGGCATAGCCGCACAATATATAAGAGACCAGCGCGGTATTAAGATCAGCGGTGGTAGACAAGGCATTAAACGGCCCTTTGGTTAGCGCACCTTCGGAACCGGCACCGGTCGTTGACGGTGATTTTCCGGTCAGGCTGCAAATAAAATCCATAAACAATTCTGGAAGTTCTTGATAATGGATGGGATTATAAATGGCCAGCGGCCTGATTCCGGCGGCACTATCCGGTGGATTATTCCGGCGTCCGGGTAACACGGCATTAACCGGAAAATGAACGGCTTGATCGGCACCAATGCCGCGTGCCAGGCGTGTTGACAATTCTGAAAGATGGCGCATTACCGGGTTAACAATATCCGGACGAAGTTGCAGATAACGCACATTTAAGCTGGGCTTGCCATCGACCAAACGCGGATGGGCTGACGAGACAAAATACTCGCCTTGCTGGCCTTGTGCTGCCTGACTAATGACATCCCGCATCGGCTTGCTGAATTCGTCAAAGTGAATGACGTCTTCCATTAGCTCGCGGGCGTCTTTTGGCGTTAACGGTTCAAAGTTGGAAATAAAATTATCGGTACCGGACAAATCCAGTTCTGTCTGTAAATCACTGCCTCGGTGGACGGCGTCATCAGGACGCTGAAAAAAACTGTGTTCGCAGTTATCGACCAATTTAACGCTAGGGTTTGTATAGTCTGGGTTAAGTCCGGTAAGGGAACAGGCGGGTACGACAATGGAGGCGGTAATGTCATCTTCCAGTTGCACTTTAGCCGATGCCAGAAAGTCCTGTCTTAATTTAAAAACACGCCAGGCACCGTTAGCATCAAAACCAACCCGCAGATAGCTGGCAATCAGTTTGCGACCATGAAATTTTAATTCGTTACCTGGATAACCATTGACCAAGTCGACGGAAAAATGCTCTCGCCAGTTTTGTCCCCATTCCGCTTTGTAAAAACGTTTTATCATCAGCACCATTGCCCAAATATGCTGGGGAATTTGCTTTAGCCAATGATTATAGTCATGGGAATACTCGGTGATGGATGGTGTCAGCAGCTTGATAACCGAGCCTAGCGTGCGTTTGTTGCTAAGCAGTCGGCGTTTGTCAGTGCCGTTACGCGCAGAATCCCGAAACCGGCAGGAATAATCATACTCAAAAATTTCGGCCACTCTGTCCATGTCGTTATCAAAATGATCGACAAAAACAGCACCGGAAATTATAGCGCCGGCAATTGATTTGGAAATTTCAGACTTGCCACCCCCTGATACGGTGCTGGGCTTATGGCAGAAAGTACCTTCCGGATAAGTGCCAATCAGTCGCCAACTGGGCGCATTGGGGTGCCGCTCCATGTGGACTCTAAAGCCGCCTGGATAAACATAAGTGTGGTTGATTAGCAGTTTTATGGTGCGGGTCAATCCATCGTGTTGCCAGCTTATCTGTAGTTTCTGGATATTGATTTGTGCCGTATCCGGAATAAAAATAATATCGGGATGCTTTTTATCGACGGCATAGCCTTCATTTTTAACGTCTATGGTTGAGCCTAAAAGCTGACAAAGTTTCTCGAAAGAATAGCGATCATTCACATCAACACTCTGAGGCAAAAATATTTCCCCCAAAATAGCGCGTGGAAAAGCCAGTGCGCCACCAGAATGTTCTTCTTCGCAGCCGCCAAACAGGTTGGCCGAATAGCTGATCTGAGATTTTATTTCTTTTTTGCTGTAACCAAAATAGTTATCGGCAATCAGCGTAACAATCACGCCTTTCATATTACGGCAGACCAGTTTAAACGGTTTGCCCTCGTTGTAGAGCTCATCCTCATGTTGCCAGCATAGACCTTCTTTACGCTGACGTTCGGTAGCGTCTTTATAATGGGGCAGGCCGATGGCCTTTTTACGACACTGCACCAGATGTGGCGCAAGGATGATGCAGCCGGTATGGCCGGTCCATTGATCAATATCCAGTGCCGCATCGTTATCAGGTAAAAACGGATCGCCCGCATTACCAAAAATAGATTCTACAAAATCCAGGTTGGCAACCAGTCCACCGGGGGCAAAGAAGCGGGTTTCCATGGTTTTTTTAGGGATCAAGCCGGCAATTTCAGGGGCCACAATCGGTCTGAGCAATAACGATAGCCAGAGTTTTGCAGAATTCTCCTGTCGGCTGGTAAAAGGCAGGCATAACAGATCGTCTGGAGGTGACAGCGCAATACGCAATAATTCTGCATAAGCCGCCACGGGGACTTCGTTTTTATCGGCGGGTACGGGAAGGCCGCCAGCGACAATATGAAATACGCCTTTCGTGGTGCGTCGGTCATTTTGTGGATTATGCAGAACCCCTTGCCGCATCCGGTAAGAATCAATATAGGCAGAATGAAATTCGTTATGCTGAAACGGTAATGACAGCTCTCTGGCCAGACCTTTATGCTCCAGTACAAAAGTCTCTCCAGGCAACAGAATGGGGGCGTTTACGCCATTTTCAAATAAGTAGGCGTTAAGAAAATCCTGAATACGTTGATCAGCGGGGCAGCGATACTTGGCCAGCAGACGACGTTGCTGGGAATAGTTTCTTAATAAACTATTGGCAATCTTGAGATACTGCTGATCATCCTCAACTTCGCAAGTAGGATGACCCAGTGCTGCCAATTGCAGATTAATGTGCTGTAGGTCTTCTAATTGCTTTGGACTCGCAAAATTAAGTTGGGTCGGAAGGGCAGAAAAATTCATAAGGTGACTCCAGCGAGTATTATTCAGGAACTATCGGTCGATTTTGGTTAAAGGGTGCTTTAATTACAAGTCTGCAACAGCGGGCAATGTAAAACAAGTAATCCCGGCAGGAGGCTTAATCATAAACTGATTGATAGCCAGTTTCCAAGCCCGTAATGACATCAGGCAATATTAAATTTTTTGGGCGTTATAAGCAACCAAAGCCGAATTGGATAGGTTGATTGGGAAAATTCTACTTTTAATGGGTAAAATATTCTCCGGAAATCACCTTAAACTATGAGCAATGAATAGCCTATTAACCACACATGGGCGGCAATATACAGGTATCGTCACCGTAGAGACGCGATTTATCGCGTCTCGATTTATCGCTTCCCTACATCCGAAAACCCACGGGTTATCGTTTAGACGCGATAAATCGCGTCTCTACGGAGATTAATTTGTGGTTGATAGGTATAAGGTTATTTCTGCGGAAGAACTTACCCATTAGACGAATCCAATCGTTTGCTTGATTGATTGGGAAAATCCTACTTTTAATGGGTAAAATATTCTCCAGAAATCACCTAATGCCTCGATGTTGGCAGGGCAACCTTAAGGGATTGCCCCCTACAAGACACGGATGTCGTTACATAAAATGACTGTCCATGTAAGGCGGGACAAGCCGCAAGGCTTAACTTTAAACTGTCCAGTTTTACGTGGGTAGCCGTATTTTTTAAACAAGAATACGCTTAAATCGTAAAGGCGACAGTCTTCCGGCTAAAGTAATACCAACCAATATCGTCGGTTAATGCTGATCCTCGTGTATAATAATCGTTTATAGTTTAGAAGCTTACCAGTTTTAATATGTACAAATATGACGGCCTGCTTATCCACGAAAGTCACGATGATGAAGGAATTATAGAAGTTATCGACCTTAAAGGCGTCAGGTCTTTGCATTTTGGCTCGCATCCGCGACAAAGCAGCATGTTGTTGGCCGACCCTTACAAGCTGGAACTGGATTATGTGCGGGCAATGGCGAGTTGGTTGTTATTTAAACCGACCCTGGATGACGATGCGCTGATTATTGGCTTGGGCGGCGGTTCATTAACCAAGCATTTACTTCAGCATTTTCCCGATTGTCGGTTAAAAGCGGTGGAGTTTAGAAAAAGCGTGGTAAAAATTGCCCGTAGCCATTTTGGCTTGCCACTGGATCATCGTCTTAAAATTATAGTGGATGATGGCGGCGATTATATACGCCAACGCGCAGAGCCCTATCGCGAGCATTATAGTTTATTGTTTATTGATGCGTTTGATCACGAAGGCATGGCCACTTCAATTTGTAATGAAGCTTTTTTTGATGCGTGTAGAGCCTTGTTAAAAAAAGAGGGTATTATGGTCATCAATTTGTGGGGTGGCGCGCATAATCCAGAATTTCAGCAAGTTTCCCAGTGGCTGGCACGCGTCTTTAACTGGCAAATATTATTTCTGCCCGTTCGAGATAGAGGCAACATTATTGCCCTTGCTTTTAATAACTATACACCCGTTGTTTCCATGAAAGAGCTTAGAGCCATCGCTCTGGATCTTGAGCAGCACTATCAAATTGAATTCCCGACTTTTTTAAAAGACCTTAAAAAACATAACGCCAGTACCCTTAGCCAAGTGATTAAAACATGACATCCACTGCTTTACAAACCGAACCGAACCTTTTTAGCTACCGTAAGTACTGGGCGCAACGCTTTGGCGTAGCGCCTGTATTGCCCATGTGCCGGGCAGAAATGGACGAACTGGGCTGGGATAGTTGTGATGTTATTTTGGTCACCGGCGATGCTTATATTGATCATCCCAGTTTTGGTATGGCATTGATTGGCCGCTTGCTTGAAGCGCAGGGCTTTAGAGTCGGCATTATCTCTCAGCCTGACTGGACCAGTGCCATTGATTTTAGCAAATTGGGTCGACCCAATTTGTTTTTTGGGGTGACGGGCGGCAACATGGATTCCATGGTCAATCGCTATACCTCTGATAAAAAAATCCGCTCAAATGATGCTTATACGGCCAATGGCGCAGCAGGAAAGCGTCCTGATCGTGCGGTTAATGTCTATTCGCATCGCTGCCGTGAAGCTTATAAGGATGTACCGATTATTATCGGCGGCATAGAAGCCAGTCTGCGACGTATCGCCCATTATGATTACTGGTCTGATAAAGTACGTAAATCCGTATTGCTGGATTCCAAGGCCGATTTATTGGTGTATGGTAATGCGGAGCGGCAAATTGTTGAAATTGCCCACCGCTTGGGTCAGGGTGAAGCCATCTCCGAGCTTAAAGGCATCCGTGGTACGGTACATTTTGTTAAACAAATACCTGAAGGCTGGGTGGTTAAAGATTCTACGGATATTGACAGGCCGGGCGCACTAAGTCCTATACAGAACCCGTATCAGGAAGAACCGGCTTGTGACAAAAAACCGGATGACAGCGATCCCAATGAAAAAGTGATCTCGCTTTCCAGCGTCGTCATGCTCAAGCAGTTGGTCAGAGACCAGCGCTCTCAAACCGTTATTCGCATTCCCGCTTATGAAACAGTAAAAGACGATCCTGTCTTGTATGCCCACGCCTCACGGGTTATGCATGGTGAAACCAATCCGGGCAATGCACGGCCGTTAATTCAACAACACGGACTACGCCAAGTCTGGATTAATCCACCCCCGATTCCGTTAACCACCAAAGAAATGGATGGCGTTTTTGATCTGCCTTATTCGCGTGTGCCGCACAAAGAATATGGCAATGCCAATGTACCTGCTTTTGAAATGATTCAACATTCGGTCAACATCATGCGCGGCTGTTTTGGCGGTTGTACTTTTTGCTCAATTACCGAACATGAAGGACGCATCATTCAAAGCCGTTCCGAAGATTCCATCATTCGGGAAATCGAAGCCATCCGTGATACATCGCCCGCTTTTACCGGTCATATTTCTGATTTGGGCGGCCCCACAGCCAATATGTATCGCCTGGCTTGCAAGGATGAAAAGATTGAAGCTGCGTGTCGCAAACCTTCCTGTGTTTATCCGGGCATTTGTCCTAATCTGAACACCGATCATACCCATTTGATTAAGCTCTACCGCAGAGCCCGCGCCTTGCCTGGTATCAAAAAGATATTTATTGCCTCCGGTCTGCGTTACGATTTAGCGGTTGAATCGCCTGAATACGTAAAAGAACTGGTCACTCATCATGTCGGTGGTTACCTTAAAATTGCCCCGGAACATACCGAGCAGGGGCCGTTATCAAAAATGATGAAGCCGGGAATGGGCACTTACGACCGTTTCAAGGAAATGTTTGATAAGTACTCCAAAGAAGCCGGTAAAGAACAATACCTGATACCTTATTTTATAGCCGCTCACCCCGGCACTACCGATATCGATATGCTTAATCTGGCCTTGTGGCTAAAGCGTAACGGTTTTAGAGCCGATCAGGTGCAGGCTTTTTTGCCGTCGCCCATGTCCATCGCCACCGCGATGTATCATTCGGGTAAAGATACGCTGCATAAGGTGAGTCGTATGGCTGAAGAGTTGCCGATACCTAAAACCATCAAGCAACGTCGTTTGCATAAAGCCTTCTTGCGCTATCACGATCCAAAAAATTGGCCGTTATTACGTGATGCTTTAAATGCGATGGGTCGGAACGATTTGATAGGAAACGGCAAACACCATTTGATCCCCTCTTATCAGCCTAAAGGTACCGTTGAAGCGTCAGGCAAGATCCAATATTTTAAAACCAAATATACCGGCCTTGATAACAACCGTAACGAAAAAGGCTTTGGCAAAAATAAAATCGCAAGAAAGCCAAATAAATAAAAAAAGTATTTTGCAATGGGATTTTATTGTGTATAATGACGTTTCTTTGCTGGTGTAGCTCAGTTGGTAGAGCAGCTGATTTGTAATCAGCCGGTCAGGAGTTCGAATCCCCTCACTAGCTCCAAAGAATTCAAAGGCTTACATGCAAATGTAGGCCTTTTTTATTGCCTGTTAAAAAATTAATAGGCTCATAATAGGCATTTGAGAAAAACTGCCTATTAACTCATGCAATACTTGCCAATAATTCAGGCATAAAAAAACCGCATTGGCTGCGGCTCTGTGATTGCAGGTGCTTGTATTGCTTCAAGGCATAAATTGCCTATTTGTTGATACCCAAGTCTGAAAGGGTCGGTGCTTCGGTTTTAGGCGGTTCTGTTTTGGTACTGCCTAAATTCGGCCTACCTTGTCCAGCCGTACCCTTCGCCCTCTCCGTTGCCCTCAGCATATCGCCCAACTGCCTGAGTGCGTTTTAACCATTGGTCTCTGGATAACTTCCCTTTCCTCAGGCTCGAAGGCCAGTAGCAGAACTTCGCTGTTTATGTCCAAATAGGAACTTGAGTTCCCATTTGCCTTGGCAATATTCATATACTTTTGGCATTGGCAATGGCTGCCAGAATACTAGGCATAAAATACCCGCTTGGCTAATCCGTGGGTTGCCGGGATTCCGGTAGGATTTCATAAATTTCATTAATTCCCGGTAATCCTTGCCTATAAAAATCATCAATGGTTAATATTCTATCCATCCATACTGGCACTGCATCGGTATCACCATAAAAATATTCTACGGGATAAACCCAGTAACCGCCCGGCTCTTGATTTTTAGCGATCTCCAATTTTTCCAGTCTGATTTTTAGGTTCATGCTTGCCCTCCAATATCTCGATTCGATTAATCAAATCATCAATTTCAACTAATTTTGCTTGATTCGACAAAGCGTTAATGAGTGCCGCCCCAACATCGGGTGCTATCCGTCCGCCCATACTTGCCTTGATGATTTCGCTGCCTTGCTCGGTAAGCCTCTTTTTAACGGGCAGGTTTATCAACGAGGCTTCGGGCTTCAAGGCAGGTACGCACCGATTGAGCAGAACCGTAGCCGCCCCAACATCGCCTAGCTTGGCCGCATCAATCAGGCTCTGAATAATTTCAGGCATGGCCTCACTAATCGCCTGCCTGAACATCAGGGGTGCGCTTTTGTTTTTCGGTCGGCCTCTCGGATTTCCGCTTGTTCCTGTCTCGAATTTTTTGGTCGGCATCTTCTGTTTCGTTCTGTTATTAACAGAGTTTATTGCTATATTAAACTTTATGGACAAAGTTCAACGTCAATAAATTCTTAACTATTGTCTGAGTCATTCTCAAGCACCTGTGATAAATCACCAGCCAGCCTTACCTTTTTTGATACGTTCTCATGATCTGTTGGCATTGGCTCAAAGTCAGTTCCTTTGAGCCGGTAATGCTTGGCGGCTTCACTCAGTCCATGCTGATCTAATGGAATTATAAAACCGCCCTCTAAACGATCTGCGCCCTTGTTGCGGCTGTTAATCGTCATTGTCATAATCGTCATAATCGTCAACTTCAAAACCCAAAAAATCTACGAGAAATGCTTGTATGGGTAGGGTTTCATATTTCTCAGCACACTTATAGGCTAATTTATCTCTGATGGCTTTTGACGGTTTACCATCGCTACGCATAGCGAGTATTAAAGCACCCTGTTTTGATATAAAAATATCTGACTTTCGAGTTATCGGGTTTTCAATTTTTAACCAATCTTCATTAAGAACAAGCTCTTTTTCATAGTGAACATTCCAGCCTTTTTCAACTGATTCTTGATTAAGCCAGCCATTTCCCGCTAATTCCAGTTTTTCTTCAATATCGTCAAATCTAAACCAATGATGTTGAAATGCGTTTAACTCATCAAGTAACTGCGAGGCCTCCCTCATCATTTTTATTTCCGGGTCGTTCTTTATTTCGTTTAGGATTATCGTTAAATCAATCATCGTTTTATCCTCGGGTTGTTGTTGCCAAAATTGGCGGTTAAAAATCATTGTTATATGGAATATTGGACGGATAGCCACTGGCAAAATTACCCGCCTGATTATCGTTTTTCGACGACAATCGCTTATTTTGCATCACTATTAAAACGATCAAATCGCGTTCCTGAATACGCAACATGGCATCATTCAAGCTTTCCTCGGTGTCAATCTTTGTCATTAGTCTAAAGTTAAATAATCCTTGATGGGTTACAAGTTCATAAATGCCCGGTGCTTTTTCGGCTTGCCTTAAGGTTAAAAGTTTCTGTTTCATTTTGGTTTTCCTATTCTATTTTTTCCCTGAAAAACCCTAGACTATGAACCGCGTAAACCGCTAAAACTACTTTACGCGGTTTACGCGGTGGCTACTCTAGGCATTTTCAAATAATTTTGGATTCATGTAATAAACTTGTGCGGGTGGCCTTCCAGTCATTGATCTGGGTTTCCGTTGCATGATTAACCAGTTTTCATCTACTAAAATCTCAATAGCTGCTTCCACTTTTTGTCGATCTTTGAGACCATGCCAACCTTTATGATAAACATCATGGGTAGTAAATGGACTGGGTAAGGACTTGGTTTTTACCTTGCCAGCCAATCTAACCGCCGCCGTATGTTCTGGACTCTCGACCATCGCATAAATACGCCGCGCGTGGGTTTCCAGATACTTACACCAATCAACGGCCAATCGTGCCGCCTTGCCGCTTACATTGCCCTCCGCTTTGCCGTCTGCAATATCAATACAATGGAATATCAAGGCTAATGAAGGCATCAGGGAACGATACTTCCACATATTAAAGGATTTTCTTCTTGTTGAATCTTGATGGTTTGTAAGTCAGTAAGCCAATGATTAAAAACTTCCTGCCCGTCATCATCAAATCGAAAGTATGGCCGTTCGTCATACTCTCCCTTGATTGCCCCATACTGGATAAAGTCCAATTCAGCCAATGCCTTCATAATATCGAAAGCCCGTTGTTTTTCGGTCTTGTCGGGCTTGGTGTCGATTAACTCCCATGCTTGGGGTTCATCCGGCCAGACTGCAAGCTGTAAGCGTTGAATTAAACCATCATTATTCCCTTTGTTGGTTTGGTACAAGTAACGCGCCAACTTGTCTGGCTGTATGCCTCCAAGTAGGCTTATACAAATGCTTTTAGCATCCGTTATGCCCCGGCCTATTTTGACATCCGTATAGGATCCATCACCATGCCAGCCTTCCAGAAAGTAGGCGCGTTCGTCTGCCCCGTCCTCTCTATCCCACTTCACAAGCAACCCGGTTAATTCATCACGAAAAACTAAAATACCGCGTTCATTCTGGACTTGTAACAGTGTCATAGACTGTATGCTGGTTTCATTGGTTTTGAATAGTCGCCGGGTGGCTTCGGGTTCGGTGCTTTGGCTTAAGTCCAGATAATCAGCTTTTAACTTTTGAATATCGTCAGAATTAACCACCTTATCTTTACCCGCACCTTTCGCAGCCGTGGATAGTTGCCCCTTTACCGCATCAATCATGGCTTTATTTGCCAGTCCATCAAATTCAGCCCCGGCCTTATCCTTCTCGAATAGTTCCCCGTATTCAGCCTGTAGACGTTCCAATAAATTCATGGGTTCTTTCATACTGGGTGTTTTCAGAACCACCGAAGGCCGCCCGATACATGCCCCCCATACATTAGGGATAACTTCCCAATCATCCAACCGCTTAGGCTTAATGGAACAAGCCGCGCAAATTAAAGAACCAACAATAACAAGGCTTGATACCGCTGCAAAGTCTCCCGGTGTCTGCATCCTGTGGCTAACATCTGCCAACCATGCCCGGAACGGTTCTGGTATCAATTCAGTATGCAATGGATTCACGGGTGGGATGTCTGACTCAATTTTATTGGGTTTTTCCCACTCAAAACTGCTAGCCCCCCCACCGCTAAAACCCCATTCTTTCGGTATTGGTTCGGCCTTTTGAATCGCTACCCGTAACTTTTCTTTCAATGGTTCGTGTAGGTTTTCAGCAATAGGCGCGTAACCGTCCCAGTTATTAACCCAGCCTTGAAGCCAGTTTACTATGTCCTCTTTATCGCCTATTCCTTCCAGTCTTACCACTTTTATCTGTGGCGGTTCTGGTAGTGCCATCAATGCCCCGTAAACATCCTTTATGTAATATTCGCCGGGTTCGTCTTTATCTGGTGTCAAGTAAATCATCTTGTAACCGCTTAACGGTGTCCAGTCTGATTGCTTTCCCGCCTGTGAACCGCCCAGACTGGTTACCGCCGCAATGCCTATACTTTGCATGGCCGCCGCGCTTTTTTCTCCCTCTACGATAAATACCGCTTTATCTTTTGAATGGTTCGCCAGCTTATCCAGCCCAAATAATGGCCGTGGGTTCAACTCGATACCGGGTGTCCAGTTCGTGCCGTTGCGTTTGAAGAAAGGGACAATATCTTTTTTGCCGTCTTTATCCTGATACCTGCCAACTACCCCGAAGGGTGCGCCGTCCGTGGTGCAATAGTTCCAAGCGTGAATTAAAGGCTTACCGCGGTAAATTTTTGGGATGTTAGTCATCGCGCCCCCCCTGATTGAGTCTTCAAGTTCGGACAGTTTGCAC
>Ga0208103_1000476_pt1 | contig 12996 bp, 3 predicted proteins | sample CryBogmetaGMA75M_FD_184550 | JGI IMG/M metagenome (GOLD analysis project Ga0208103, IMG submission 184550) | Freshwater microbial communities from Crystal Bog, Wisconsin, USA - MA7.5M (SPAdes) | ecosystem: Environmental > Aquatic > Freshwater > Lake | place: Crystal Bog, Wisconsin, USA... | reverse complement strand
ATTCATGGTGGACTTTCCAATGTTGTTTTATATGGGGACAGCATTGCAGGTGGACGATCAGGACAGGGCGACTGGATTAGTTATGATTTATTAGCTACTGGTGTCCATTTAGATTTGAACGCAATGACCGCTTCGGGCTGGAATGGAACGGCTGATATTGTTGGCAGTAACGATACCATCGGTGGATTTGATAATGCTAGAGGTTCCGCACAAGCCGACACCATCAAAGGGACAGCTTCTGTAGAGACCATTTACGCAGGAGCTGGAAATGACATCATCGAAGGGTTTGCGGGAGCGGATTCTCTGTACGGAGAAGCTGGAAATGATACGTTTGTTTTTGCAACCGTAGCACAAATGATTACCGCTTCGAAGATAGACGGAGGAGCTGATACAGATACCGTACTGTTGTCTACACATACTCTTGCTGAGACAGTAACAGTTGGAAATATGACGGCAATTGAGCAAGTTCAACTCGCAGCAGGAGCTTTTGATTATACGATCAACTCCAGCAGTGTCTCGATACTTGGAACAACATCTTCGGATACAATCATAGGTGGAATCGGTTACACAAACACTCTTTATTCAGGTGCTGGAGATGATCTCGTTACCTTTGCCGCTAGTGATCTTTTGGGTGACGTGGTCGATGGGGGAACGCATACAGTTGGAGATACTTTAAAGCTAACGGGAAATTCGGCTATAGCAGACAATCAGTTTACGAATGTCAATAATTTTGAAACATTGGATTTGACAGCGTATACCGGTACAAGTATCACGCTGGGAACAAATGCAAATCATACACTTACAGGCATACATACCGTTAATATGAATCAAACCTTAGGAGCTGGAACAAGTGTTATCTTGGATGCAAGTGGCTTTGGAACAGGTTTGACAGTAAATGGAAGCAGTGGAAGTGATGATGTTATCGTCATGCTTACACAAACGATAATAGTCAATGGTGGTACAGGGACAGCTGATATTTTAGAATTTAAAGATGCTGGGACAATCAGTGCTTTGAGTGCAACAATCAGTGGAATTGAACAAATCAAATTTTCAAGTCTAGGTACAAATAATATTACATTGGATGCGAGTACTCTCAATGGTGCTCCTACACTTGTAGGCGGAGCTAACTCAGATACATTTAATTATTTAATTACTAATTTGACTTCAGCAGATAAAATCGATGGAGGAGTAGGGGGTGATACTCTTAGTTTCCTCAATGCAGGTGTTATTGATAATACCGCTAATGCAGTTTTTGGCGGCATGACAAATGTAGAGATTATTCAACTAAAAGATTCAGTTGGAGTGCACAATACTCTTACTATGGGTACGATGAATGCCACGATTAATGGCGGAAATCAAGGTGACGTTTACAAATATGCACTAGCGGATCTTACATCGGTAGATACCATATTTGCAGGAACAGGAACGGATACCTTAGTCATTAGTGGCGGTGGTATATTCACAGACTCGACTGCTATGACGAATCTTCACAGTATTGAAACCCTCGACTTGAACGGCTTTACTGGAACGAATGCAACCTTAACTTCTACGGCTGGAAATGCAGGAATAACAACAGTAGACGCAACAACTAAAGCTTCTAGTCTTGATTTAACGATTGCATCTTTTTCCAATCCTATTAGTGTAACAACATCATCAGGATCCAATGATGTCATACGAACCAGCACCAATTACATGGCAAATCAAATTCTCAATTCAGGCGTTGGAGGCAATGATACTCTATCGATGAGTTCTGGAAGTGATGTAACCGATGCAATGCTTGCCAATAAAACCAATTTTGAAGTGTTCGATATTTCAGCTCTAAATGCCAATACGACTATCACCATGGGAGCCAATGCGAATGCAGCCGGATTTACAACCGTTCAAGATACGAGTGCAAATGCAAAAACTATTGATATTCACAGTGATTCAAGAACATTATCAGTTAATGCAGGTACGGGAGCAGATACGATTATTGTCAAAGATGCAACACAAAATGCAGCAATCAACGGTGGAGTAACAGGAGTTAATACTTTAAGTTTTTATAACTCATTGACTGGAGGACAAGCAGGTTCGGCAGGAATTGTCGGCAATGTGACGTTTAGCAATATCCAAAAAATACAGCTTGCCAATACCGGAAATGACGTGACATTTGATGCAAGTGCTATGGGTGTTTCTCTTATTGGTGGAAGCGGAATTGATATTTTCAGATACACGGCGGCAAATTTTTCTGCTTCGGATACGATTGATGGAGGTAATGGTAACGATACACTTCTTTACACCACAAACTCCAATGCTATCACGGGAGCAGATTTCGCTAATTTGACTTCGATTGAAACCTTACAGCTTGCCGATGGCGGGAATACGGTTTCGGCTTATAACTATACGTATGGAACCCTTGTAGGTGGAAATGGTATAGACGATATTAGTATAACTTCTGGAACCAGTGGTGTAAAAATCGATGGAGCAGCGGGTAACGATGTGTTTACGTTTGCAACTGCAACCGATATGACCAATGCCACGACGATCATCGGAAACAGTGGAACGGATACGGTCGTAGTCAATGGAACTACCGATATTACGGCAGCTAGTTTTGCTAAATTAGCAACAGTAGAGACGTTAAATATTAGTGCACTTAATGCCAATGCCACGTTGGGAGCAGCAGCTCAAATAGCAGGTATTGTTACCGTAACGGATAGTGGAACATTTGCAAAAACTATCGATGCCAGTGCGTTTGGAAACAACATTCTTGCTATTAATGCAAACGGTGGATCCGATGCCAATGATACTGTCGTCCTAGACAGTGCTCAAACTAGTGTATCGGTTAATCTTGGCAGTTCTACGGGAGATACACTCTCATTATCCGGTGCGACAACCGTTGTAGATACTTTCTTTAGCAATAAACTAGGGATTGAAACATTAAATCTTACCAACGGTACGATGACCAATGTAACCCTTGGAGCCAATGCAAATACGACAGGAATCAAAACGATTACCGATACAGGTTCCAATGCCAAAACCATTGATGTGAGTGCCGATGGTATCGGATTAACGGTCAATGCGGGTACGGGAGTTGATACCATCATCGTCGATTCGACTAAAACGTATACCGTTAATGGGGGAAATGCTGAAAACAATACTCTTAAACTCTCCAATTTGCTCACGGCCAGTGAAGCAGGTTCTGCAACGGTTATTGGAAATGTAAATTACAGTTCTGTAACTACCGTCCAACTTGCCGATGGCGGAAATACGGTTGCGTTTGATTTGTACAGTGGTAGCGGAACCAATATCTCTCTCATTGGAGGGACGGGTAACGATGTATTCAAGTATACGATTGCAGGTATGGTCGGCGACTCTCTTCTAGGAGGAGCAGGCAATGATACTCTACTCTTTACCAATGCAGGGACGATTGTGCAAGCAAGCCTTAGTGGTGTGGATACCACAACTGCAAACAAAATCGAAGTAATACAATTTGCAAATGGGGCAAGCAATACCGTAACGGTTGATGTCAATAATACAACCCTCATCGGTGGCAATGCAAACGATACCTTTAACTACAGTGTATCCAACTTAAGCAATCAAGACATTATCGTGGGTGGAAGCGGTAGTAGTGATACCTTGAAACTTACAGCCGGAGTCAACTTTAACGATACGGCACTTCAACGTGTATCCGGTGTAGAAATTTTGGATATTACTGGGCTTAGTGCTACAAACGTTACCATTACGACACAATCATATACCAGTGGTATCGTACAAATATTAGACACAAGTGCAAATGCCAAATCCATAGATGCAAGTGCATTTGGCAATCATCCACTGACCATCAATGCAGGAAGTGGAAGTGATACGATTACCCTCGATAGCGGACAAACCAGTGTTGCCCTCATCGCTGGCACATCGGGTACAGACACTCTTGCGCTTCAAGGTAGTACAACTATTTTAGATGGTTTCTTCTCCAATAAAACGCAAATCGAAACCCTCAATCTCACAGCACTAAGCGGTAATTTATCGATGGCTGCCAGTGCGGTTTTATCGGGTATTACAACTCTAAGCGATACAGGTGCTAATGGTAAGACCATAGATGTGAGTGCAGATAACAGTATTTCGAGTATAACTTTGGGAAGCGGAAATGACCTCTTAAAAATCATTAAATCGCAAGTTATTGCAGTAACGGATTCAGGGGGAATTGACACCCTCCAAATCACTGACCAAATCAGCAGTGGCGGAATTGTAGCTACTAATTTGAGTGGCATTGAAAAAATTCAACTCGGCGACTTTACCAACACTGTAACGATGGATTACAATGGCAAGACGATTCTTGGCGGCAGCGGTAACGACACGTTTAATTATACTGGAACAGGTATAGCAGCAGGTCAGTTTTCTACAAGTGATACCATTAACGGCGGTACAAGCGGTACGGATGTATTGGCATTTACAGTTACCGGTACAATCGATGGAACACAGCTCAGCAATCTAACCAATATTGCTCAAATACAATTGGCAAATGGAACCAATACGGTTAACAGCTATTCGTACACCAATGGCAGTTTGATGGGGGGAACAGGTGATGATACCATCACCGTAGTTGCTGGTACTGTTGGAGCAAAAATCTATACGGGTACAGGGGCAGATACTATCAACGTGGCAAGCGTAACGGATATGAATAATGCCACAATCAATGGTGGAGTAGATGCAGTAACCGATAAAATCGTTATTACAGGAACCGCTGGAGGAACCATAACCGCTTCGACCATAACCAACATCGACGAAATTGATTTAGCATCGGGAGCAAGTCCTTATACCATCAATACCGCTATTTCAATCGTAGGTTCTGCCGGAAATGACAGCATCATCGGCGGGGCAAGTGTTAACAATACCATTTCAGCCGGAAGCGGTGCAGATACCGTCTCGTTTGATGGTTCTTATCTCGACAGCAGTGACAAAATCTGGGGTGGATCAGATGCGAGTATTGATACGTTTAAATTAACGGGGACAACCATCGTCACGGATGATAAATTTACCAACATCAAAGAGTTTGAAATCTTAGACATTACAAGCTTAAACGCAAATGTAACTCTAGGGACGAATGCCTCTGGATTTACTTCGATTATCGATACGGGAACAAACTCACAAAGTATCGATGTCAGCGCATATGCAGGTAGTATCTCTAGTGTAACTATGGGCAGTACTGGAACTGGTGGAGATACCTTGATCGTAACTTCTACCCAAGCCATAACGGTAACGGGTGGAACAGGATCAACCGATACGATTCAACTCAGTCATTTAATTACGGGCGGTGCGGGTATTTCATTAACAACAAGTAATATTGAGAGAATTAAATTGGCAGATGGTACCAATAATGTGACTCTTGATAAAGATAATGTGACTCTTATCGGTGGAACGGGTAATGATACCTTTAACTATGCTGTTGGGAACTTGAGCAGTGCGGATAAAATCGATGGCGCAACGGGAACAAATACCCTTAAGGTAACAGGTACAGGTGCGATTACCGATGCGATGTTTACCAATATTACCAACATTCAAGCTCTTGATCTCACTGGTTTAAATGGAGGTGTGACACTTTCCACTAATGCGGATAACAACACAGCTCTTGAAGTGCTCTTGGGCACAACGGCAACAACGGTAGATGCCATTGGATTTATAGGAAATATCACGATTACGGGTAATGTAACGGCAACGGATGATACGATAAAACTCAACAGCAGTGACTTTACCTCTGGCGATTACATTGCTACTGCTGGTGGAAATGACACTTTAGTCCTAAGTGGCAGTACCAATTTTGTAAGTATGGATTTTGCTAACGTGAGTGGAATAGAGACACTGGATATGAGTACCTTTACCGGTACAACTGTAACAATGTTCGCCGATGCAAGTGGAAAATTTAGTAACTATACAAGTTCTAATTCTAATATGTCAATCGATGCAAGTGCGATTGCAGGGGGAATATTTAATCTTGGTACCGGAAATGATAATTTTATCGTAGGTAGTGGTACTTCTACAGTGAATGCCAATACAGGTATTAATACCATTACCATAAACAGTTCAAATCTTGACAGCAGTGATGTTATAACATCGGGCGCTGGTGTTACCGATACCCTTGTTGTGACAGGCAGTACTGCTTTAACAACTTCTAATTTCGGGACAATCACAGGCTTTGAAAAACTTGATTTGAGTGGATATTCCAATGATATTACCATCGATAGTACACTCGCATCTAAGTTTACAACCTTTACGACAAGAACAGGACAGACTTTAACCATTGATATTGCCAATATCAGTGGAAAAACCATAGACGGTGCAGGTAATGTCGTGGTAACTATGGGTGCTAATTCTTCACAAGTATTGAGTGGTGTTACTGCAAGTGGTATTCAAACTCTGAGATTTACCGCGAATGCTACCTACAGTGGAGCACTTCTTAGCGGTATCGATGTTATCGATGTCGTAAACTCCACTACAGCTACATTAAACGCGTCGCTTATTAGTGCAAAAACATTGACCTTTAGTGGCAGTGGAAATATGATCATTAATGCAGACAGTACCGCTGGAAACAATAACTTTGGTTCTATTACCGATTCGATTTTGGGTACTGTATCGTTTAATTATTCTGGGGGAACTGCACTTGATTTGAGTGGTACAAATATAGGAACGACGCTTATTGATACATTTGGTACTTCAAGTGCGACAGTTACTATATCTGCTGCACAAGCTGGAAACATTACTTCCATCACCGGAAATGGCAGTTTGAGTGTAACAGGAGCTCTTGGAGTAGATTTGAATCTCATTACAAAAGGATATACAGGTAACGTAACGATTGCTGATGCAAACGGTCATAATGTAATCCTCGGTAATGGGACAAATCATATTACAGATAACACAACGACTGCGAATATGATTACGGGTGGAACGGGAATCGATACCGTCCATGTGACAAGCTCAGTAGATGTGAGTGCTAAAACATTCATTGGGATCGAGATACTTGCTCTTGGAGCAAATAGTGTTATTATAGATTCAGCAGATGCTGCTGCAATTTCTACGTCAATCACTGGAAATGGCAATTTAAGTGTAACCGGAGCATTGGGTGCGAACCTTGACTTGTCTGTAACCGGTAAAAACTATACAGGTAACGTAACGATTGCGAATGCAAACGGTCATGATGTTACCCTCGGGGTAGGGAGTGACAACATTACGAATACTACAGCTGGCGGAACATTAGATGCAGGTGCTGGTGATGACACCTATAATGTTTCAGCGGTAACAAATATTAATGATAGCGGTACTAGCGGTACCGATACCCTTAATACTACCGCGACAATGGATTTAAGTGGTAAATTGTCCGGCATCGAGATACTAAATGTTGCCAGTGCAACCACTGCCACCCTTAACTACGCCGATATAGGCTCGAGTGGCGTATCCACTTTATCCGGTGCCGGAACGGTACATATTAACGGTACTGCCAGTATGGATATTCACACGGAAACCGTATCTTTGGGAACAGATAAGCTAGGTATCACCGGTACCGCAGGAGCAGACAGTTTTGTTCTTGATTTTAGCCAACTCGATAAAGTACAATTCGACGGTGGAGCCGGAACCGATACTGTATCCTTTTTTGGCAGTACTGCTGCGACTGCCTTAACCGATATTAATGCCTTTAGCAATATTGAAATTCTTGATATTCATACTTTAGGGCTATCGGGAGGAAGTCTCGCGATAGATGCGAATTCTCTGTATGCTTTTACCGGTACGAATGCCGGCCATTCGCTTGAATTGGATGCGGTCGCGGCTGATTTAAGTGGTAGTAAGCTTTCTATTAACGGCTTAACTGCATGGACAGATATTACAGCTACAACTTCTGGAACTTCTAGCTTTGCATTGTCTGCTGGTCACCAATATTCGCTAACCGATACCGGCGGTCATATAACAGATCTGCATGTATTAGCACTTTAGGATATAAATGAAACAATTACTCGAAACAACGCACCCTACGCAAGATAGACTTCTTCTATCGTTCAAATACATCCTTGATTTTTACAATGGGGATGTGGAACTAAAGACGATTACGACCATCTTGGCACATACGAAACAGCATTTAGAGATTGAAGATCTCAAAAACGGCTCGATGGATTTTGGTCTTAATTTTGAATATGCAGAAATCTCCGCGGATATTATATATTCACATATTTTTCCCTGCATTGTAATGAAAGATAATGCAAAAGCAACAGTTCTTCTTTCATTAGAGGGAGATACAGCACAGGTGCTGGATGTGGTAAGTGGTGAAAAAAGTACCTATACGGTTTCACAGCTGGTAAGTGAGTTTGATACACTTTTGTATTTTTACAAAGACTTGACACATAAAAACATTTTGACCCATGATGAAAAAGGGAAAGAGTGGTTTTGGAAGCATCTTTCGGAAGCTAAACCGGATATTATAAAAGTTAGTATTTTGACCATATTTATTAATATTTTCATTTTATTAGTCCCATTATATGCCATGAATGTGTACAATAGAGTTATCCCAAATTTTGCAATTGAAACCCTTTTTGTCCTGACCTTGGGCGTTGTTCTTATTTTTATTTTTGATGCATTGTTTAAAATGGTTCGAATCTATATTCTTGAAAATATGGGTCGCCGTATCGGAAGTAATCTTGAAGAAGAATTATTAAAAAGGTTGTTGTTGATTCAAAGCCAACATGACCACCTTTTAGCCGGATCGAAAGCGAATTTGTTTAAAGAAATTGCCCAAGTACGTGATTTCTTTATGTCAAAAAGTATTGCGTATGCTCTTGATTTACCGTTTGTCTTTTTAACACTTTTGGTTATTTATCTCATTTCTCCTGCTGTGGCAATTGTCACCTTTTTATGCGGTATTGCAATTGTTCTTGTAAATGTTGTTTTACAAATGCCAATTTTTTCCTTGGGGAAAAAGTTATTCCATGATGGACAGATGAAACACAACTATCTTTTTGAGACAATCAAAGGAACTGAAACCTTAAAGCTTACCAATGCAGTTTCAAAACGATTGCATAAATGGAGACAGCTTGTCAATTTTTACAATTACATTAATCTAAAAATACAAATGTATACCAATCTAGCAACCAATATTTCGTACATCATTATGCAGCTGGCAACCGTATTGACTTTGGTTGTCGGAGTTTATCAAGTACAAGAAAAAAATCTTACCATTGGGGCGCTTGTAGCTCTTGGATTGCTCGTTGGTCGAGCAATGGTACCGATCGTCAATATCTCCAACCTTTTGAGCAAATATAAAGAGTTTAAAGAGTCATTGGAATCGCTGAATAAATTTTGGCATATACCACTAGAAACTCAAAAACCAATTGACATAGGGATTAAAAAACTTCAGGGTCATATTGAGTTTAACAACGTCTCTTTCACGTATGCAGGAACAAAACAGCCTTCCATTACCAGCGCCAATTTTAAGATTAAAGCAGGAGAAAAAATTGGCTTTATCGGGCCCACAGGTGCAGGTAAAAGTACGATTTTACGACTTCTTACCGGTCTTGATACTCCAAACTCTGGAACCATTTTTATTGACGGACATGAAATAAATACGATACATCCCGTTGAGTTACGAGACAACATTGGTATCATGCCACAAGAGCCTTTTTTATTCGACGGGACACTAAAAGATAATATTGAAATCGGTAAAAATATTGGTAAAGATATGCTCATTAAACTTTTAACGATGACAGGACTAGAAGAGTTAGTGAAACGCTCAGGAGAGGGTGAAAACTTTCAAGTCGGTGAAGGCGGATCGAGGTTGTCGGTGGGTCAACGCCATCTTGTTGGACTTGCCCGTTCCCTTATCCATGATCCTTCCATCTTGATTTTGGATGAACCGACTACCGGTATGGATGTCGGTCTTGAAAAAGAGATGATTAAACACCTTAAACCTATTGTAGAGACTAAAACCTTGATTCTTATTACGCATCGTTTTGCTGCATTGGAATTAGTCGATCGAGTTTTGGTAGTTAATAATGGTCGTATCGTAGCAGATGGACCGCGAGATGAAATTCTTAAACAACTTCAAACCCAAACTGGTAGTAGAGCATGATAAATAAAATGGCGTTGGAAAAACGATGGAATTACTATATTACAGTTGTTCCTATTGGATTATTTTTACTTATAACTTTAATTTGGGCAGCTTTTTCTGAGATTGATGAAGTTGTTCGTGGCGAAGGAAAAGTTATCCCCTCAGGTCAAACAAAAGTTTTGCAGCACATGGAGGGAGGAATCGTAGCTGAGATATTGGTTAGTGAAGGAGATACGGTCTCGATAAATCAACCTATTTATAGGTTGGAACAAGCCTCATTTACAGCAGATTTGAATGAAAAAGGGGTTGAAAAAGTAGCTTTACAGGCAAAACAGCATAGGCTTGAAAGTCTTACTTACGATAAAAATCTTGTTTTTTCACCAGAATTTATGCAGCAATATCCTCAAATTGTCAGTAATGAGATGCAAATATATTACAGTGAAAAACTCAACAACTCTGATCGGCTCAACAGCGCATTGCAAAAAGTAGAGCAAAAAAAGTATGAAATTCAAGATTTAGAGGCAAAACTTAGAGATTTGACATCAGAATTGGATGTTGAAACAGAAAATGCTTCTATCGCTGAGCAGTTGATGAGATCGGGTGCTGGTTCAAAAAAAGAGTATTTAGCTGAGATGAGTAAAAAACAAAATTTAATCACCCAGCTTAATAGTATCAAAAATCAAATTCCAGTCGCTAGAGGAAAAGAGAAAGAGGGATTATTTGAAGTTAGCTCTATTAAGTCAGAAATTAAATCCAAAGCACTCAATGAGTTGCAAGACATTCGACTCAAATTAAGCCAAACATTTCAGCAAAGCGAGGCAAGCGTTGATCGGACAAAAAGGCTCTTGATTACCTCGCCTGTAAAGGGAATCGTAAATAAGCTTTATTATTACACAATCGGTGGTGCGATTAAAGCAGGGGACAAGGTTGCTGAAATCACACCTTTAGAAAATGGATTTATGATTGATGCCAATATACGAGCATTGGATCGAGGTCGAATATGGATCGGACAAAAAGTAAATATTGAAATAACAGCCTATGATTATGCTAAATATGGGAAAATAGAGGGTCAATTGATTTCTATCAGTCCCGACAGTTCTACGAATCAAAAAGGTGAAATTCTCTATGCGGTTAAAGTAAAAGCGTATAAAGATAATCTTGGAGCAAATCTCCCAATAATGCCGGGGATGGAAGCCGTTGTTAATATTGTCACGGGGAAAAGAACTGTTTTAAGCTATCTATTTTTACCCATCAAGCGTATGGGTAAGAATTCAATGCTTGAGCCATAATAATATATGTTATAATTCAATTTTAATTAAGATGGGAGAATTTTGAATGTTTGCGTTGATACTAAAGTTTCAAGCGATTATGGAACAACTAAAAAAAAATAAACGTCTTTGGTTTACTACGATTACAGTAATTGCTTTTTTGGGGATAGGAGGGACACTTCATTACTTAAACTCAACGACCAATAGAACGGCTAATAACTTGTATGAAGCAACGAGCGGTAATTATTTTCAAGAGTTGGATTCAAGGCTGTTAAATGCACAACAAGAAGTGACTATCTTAGGTACAGCCTTAATGGATAATCAACTATTTGTAACTATGATTTCCAATCAGGGAAACACTATAGGAAATAATCAAAAATTAAAACAGATCGCGGATAATATCAATACTGCCAGTAAAAATCAAATTGCATTAGAACTTTATGACAAAAATGCTGTTAAAACAGCATCTTCAATCGAAAATATGAAATTTATCCCTAGCCCTTATGATTCTAAAGGACTTCATAATGCTATTACTAAAAATGCGTTTACGAGTGCAATAGAATATCAAGATGGACAAGTGTATATTCGCACTTTTTTTCCAATTCAAAATGGAGTACTTGAGGTTAAAAAATCGGTTGATTTTTTAATTAATGAATATGCTGCAAGTGACAAAATCTTTCAGGTCATATTAGATAAAGACTTTCTTGATATGAAAAAAGTGCAAGAATTTGCTTATAAAAAAATTGGTAAATCAGAAATAAGTGTTCAATCAAGTACAAATGATGATTTTTTAACGTATCTTGCTGGTGTAGATTTGGATCAGCTTCTTGTTGATAAATACATTTTATCAGATGAGTATTTTATTATGGGGAAACCCATTGTAGACACAGAAGGCAAACGAATTGGACTTTTTTTAGTAAGTGAAGATGTGCTAAAAGAAAATAGTCTTCCTAAAATGACTAAAAGTATTTCTACTGGGATTACTACCGCAGCTATGGGCTTGGTTGTTTCTTTGCTCATTTTGATGATTTAGGTAAGTAACGTCATGAAGCGAATTAAAGTTCATAAAGCTTATTTTATTACTTGGTTATTTATTCTCTATGTGGTTTTTGCTATTCAGTTCTGCTATTGTTGGATTTTTGGCTGTTGGAACACTTTATCAGTTTGTTAGTGGTTTTGATATTATGATGTTAGGTGGTACGTTTGGAGCTCTTGCTTATAAGCGTACAGGATATGAATTTTACTTAAGAAGTATTAATTCAATTCTTCCTGCTAATATTGCGCACATGCTTCAAAGCAGAAAAGATCAGCAGCAAATGCTTTTTACCGAGGATGAATCTCGGGATATTATTGATTGGCTAGAGCATAAGTTTTCTAAACAAAAATCGTATATAAACTTTTTTATTAATACTTCTATGCTTATAGGTCTTTTAGGGACATTTGTAGGTTTGGTTGAATCTATTGATAAAATGGGACAAATTATTTTAAGTCTCAATGGCGATGTCCCGATTTCCGAAATTATGCAACAGTTTTCAGGACCTCTTTCCGGGATGGCGATTGGATTTGGAGCATCACTATTTGGTGTTGTTACAGCAGTTATTTTAGGACTCAATGGATATATTTTATTTAGATACCAAGATACGCTTATAAGCGGGGTAGAAG
>Ga0208103_1000468_pt1 | contig 13158 bp, 12 predicted proteins | sample CryBogmetaGMA75M_FD_184550 | JGI IMG/M metagenome (GOLD analysis project Ga0208103, IMG submission 184550) | Freshwater microbial communities from Crystal Bog, Wisconsin, USA - MA7.5M (SPAdes) | ecosystem: Environmental > Aquatic > Freshwater > Lake | place: Crystal Bog, Wisconsin, USA... | reverse complement strand
ATTTTCTTCACTGATAAGTTCAAATGCAGCAGTATTTAAAAGATCTATGAGCATTGTAAGGGTAAAAGCCAACTCTTGAAATTCCATCAGCTGATGAATCACTTTTAAATAATCACGTAAAAGAACAATCACATCTTGATATGCTTGCACATTCATACAGTCTGATAAATCGAGAGAATCAAGGGTTTCACTTTCAATTTCACCCAGTTCATCAATCATAGACATATCTAAGTCGATCTCTTGCAAATATAAATATGCAGGGGTGACAGGAGAATTAAACTCCTCAATTATCATCGGATTACACTCATTATTGACAGTTTTTGTTTGTATGTTTAGCGTGTTTTCGCCTATCAAACAACTTCTTTGTTCGACAGTTTTATCATAATGAAGATGAACATAGTCATGTATAACTCCTGAAAAGTTATGGTCAATTAAGTAGGAAACCTCATATAGAAGAGTAGACGTCAACATGCCTTTTTCAAGCATCATAGTGATGAGTGTGTTTTTTAAATTTACACAAATCATAAATATGTCATCTAACGGGATATTCTTTTTATCAAAGAACATTAACATAGCACCTATTACTGGACAATTACCAAGTTTATTTTTCCCTTGAACCACACCTATAGCATAATCAATAACTTTTATACCAAAATGACGTGCAAAAAATTCTATTTTTATATTGTGATAAGATAGAATTTCCGTAACATCTTGATTGCTCATCCAAGATACCAAGATTTCTTTTTTAGCTTGATTTATAGTATCTATTAGTCCTAGCAATACATGAAATTCAATTTGTACTTTATTCATATAAATTACCTTTAATTTTTTTCTAACGACACAGACTTATTTTTGTAATGCATTACCGACTTTCAGTGAGCACATTATCCATAAGTATAAAAAGTCGTTCACTCGCATTTTCCATCTCTTTAAAGTTCGTAATAATGTCAGAACTGTTATTGAGAATATAATCTTCTCCTTGATTGATGAAGGTGAGATTTTTATTGGCATTTTGATGAACTATTGTATGAGGTGCTTTGATGAGTTCATAACTTCCCATTCGTCCGAAACGCTCTTTTCCTTCCCCATCATACCATTTACCTAAGCGACATTGGTGTGCATCTAAAGGAGTGAGTTTTTGATCACAAACCATAACGCTGTTGTATGCACGTGCTTTGTACAAAATATGGTCGATTTTTGCCAAAATAATAAAGGAGCTGTTCTCCATATTGTGGGATGAAGTAACGATATTGGATGAGCCTTCACTCAACTGGATAAGGGTATCCTCAAAGCTGATAATACTTGAACTAGACCGTTCTACCACTTCGTTCATCTCTTCCGCACTGGTTTGAATTTCAGACATGTTTTGTTGAAGTGAGTTGATGGAGACAGAAATTTCTCCAGTAGCTTTGTGGGTTCGTTCTGCGAGTTTTCGTACTTCATCGGCAACAACGGCAAATCCTCTACCATGTTCTCCTGCACGGGCAGCTTCGATAGCAGCATTGAGGGCTAAAAGGTTGGTTTGGTCTGCAATGTCGGTAATGAGTTGAATGACCGAGTTGATTTCATTTGCACGGGATGCGATATGTCCAATGGCATCATTGTTGTTGCTCACTTTTTCATTGAGCATATTAAGTTCATTGATAATAATGGATATGGTATCTCGACTGTCATTAGCCAAAACTGCTGCAATGGTGGTTGCACTTGTGACTTCTTTTAGGTCTTGAATATTGCTGTGAAGGTTTTCTTGGATGACACTAAGGCTTTCTGTCACTTTTACGTTGAGTTGACTTAGCTCGGAATTAAGGGCATCACGACGTTTTTTCTGCTCTTGCGCTCTCATAATCGTGATGCTGGTGTTTACATTTTCTATGGCATTTACAAATTCTCCATGCAATCCAGCACTGTTTAGGGTGTGTGAAAAATCTCCTTTGGTCGCACCTGATATGGACGTATTGATTTGATGAATAAGATTTTGAATTTGTGTGATGAGCTGTCCTAGCGCATTGCCCATAATCCCCATTTCAGTGCCTTTTGGAGCATTGACCGATGTTTGGTTGAAATTACCTTCTGAGATGTTGGTAATAATTCGTGTAAATTTTTCAATAGCAATGGTGATAGAGCTGCTAATCATACTGGCAAATATGAAAATAACAAGGGCTACTCCAAATCCTGTCATAAGGACAAAAAATTTGTAAAATGTAATTTGTGTGTGAAGACTTTCAGAAGCAGTTTTAAGTTTTTCGTGTTTGAGTTCGACCACTTTCTCAAATTTTTCTCTTGAAGCATCTGCATAGGGAGTCAGCTCTTTTTTGTACGTTGCATAAATAGAAGCAGAGTTGGTTGAGATGGTCCTTGCGTCAAGGGATTTCATCATAGTAAGAGTATTGTCCAAAAAGGCAGAAGTGCTCTCTTTTGCATCGGAAATCAGTTTTTGATCCTCAGATTCACTTGCACTTTTATCTAATTCGATGAATGTAGTGTGAATTTTATCGATATGTTTTTCAAGTTTATCGATGTTTTTGACATAATCTCCTCCCAGCATAATATCGCGACTGGTACGACTGATGTAGTTGAGATCTTTTTCGATTTCAAGTGCGTTCATGGCTCCCGATATGGTTTTTTCTTGAAGTTCGCTGTATTGACTTTCCAAACTGCTAAGGGCAAAATATACAAATATTGCTGCTCCAATAACAGACATTGTGGCTGCTCCAACAAGGTAGTTCATCCGTTTTTTTATACTCATGTTTTGTAATGTCTGTTCAAATGCCATTGTATTTCCTAGTTAGTATTTTTTGATACATTTTTGATATTGTTATTATAATGGTTTTTTTGATTATTTAGTCTCATTTTTTTTTAAGTTTTTTCTATAAGAGTCGCTAAGGTACAATAGTGCCAAACTTAAATTAGGAAATGTAGAGGATTAGCAGGTGGTAGCCAAGCAAATGGAGTCCATACGACTGGATGGGGAAAATATAGAAAATACGCGTAGTCAGTTGCGCCACTATTTTCATCAAAGTTTTAATCTTTTTGAATCATTATTTGATCTTTTACGCTCAGATGAGGTGTTTTATCGTCAATCTGAACCCACACGTCATCCGATGATTTTTTATTTTGCCCATACGGCGATTTTTTATGTCAATAAGCTGATTGCTTCGGGTGTTTTAGGCGAGCGAATCAATCCCCATTTTGAAGCCTTATTCGCCGTTGGGGTAGATGAGATGGTGTGGGATGCCAACAGTGAAAGTTTGAGATGGCCAAGCGTTGATGAGGTACGTGAATATCGTAACCGTGTTCGTTCTTGCGTGGATGAGATGATTACGACCTTGCCAATGACGTTACCCATTACTAAACAAGATCCGTTTTGGGCGATTTGGATGGGGATTGAGCATGAGCGGATTCATATTGAAACGTCCAGTGTCCTCCATCGTCAAATGCCTTTGGAATATATTCGTGAAGATATCCAGTTCCCGATTTGCCCCGTTCGAGGGGAGTGTCCTGAAAATAGTTTGGTCTATTTTGGAGCCAGAAAAATACGTCTGGGAAAAGGCTTCGATGACCATGGTTTGTATGGTTGGGACAACGAATATGGCTATGCTACTTACCATGTGGAAGAGTTTGAAGCATCACACTATTTGGTCAGCAATGGTGAATTTATGGATTTTGTCATGGCAAACGGGTATGGTGTTTCACGATGGTGGGATGAGGAGGGGTTGAAGTATTTGAGTATACGCAATACTTCTTGTCCACCGTTTTGGATTCCTCAAGCAAATGGCAGTTTTAGATACCGTGCATTAAGTTGCGAGATTGATATGCCGTACAATTGGCCGGTTGAAGTAAATGGCCTTGAAGCTGAAGCGTTTTGTCGGTGGAAAAGTGCGCAAGAGGGGCAAAATTATCGCCTTCCCAGTGAAGCAGAGTGGGCAGTGATGGTCGAAGAGGGTGGAATGAGTGAGGAGATTTTTAATGACTCTAACGCCAATATTAATTTTGCCCATTATGCCTCTTCTGTCCCTGTGGATACCTTTGCACACGGAGAGCTTTACGATGTGGTCGGAAACGTGTGGCAATGGACGCAAACACAGATGGATGCGTTTGAAGGCTTTGAAACCCATCCGTGGTATGACGATTTTTCGGAACCGACGTTTGATGGAAAACACAATATCCTCAAGGGTGGTTCATGGGCATCTACGGGCAATGAAATTGTAAAAGAGTCCCGTTATGCGTTTCGTCGTCATTTTATCCAGCATGCGGGGTTTCGGTATGTAGTAGGCGAGGGTGAAGATGAAGCAAAAAAATATGAGCGAATAGCGCAGATGTATGAAGTTTGGAAAAAACGGTATGGATGAGTTTGTCGCCATTGATCGAAGCGGGTCGAATGCTGAAAAATATACGTTGCGACAAAAGCTTTTCGGCACCGATAATATCCAACCGATGTGGGTAGCGGATATGGATATTGCTACTCCTAGCTGTGTTTTAGATGCAGTAGCAAATCGACTCAAGCATCCCGTGATAGGGTATGAAATCATGAGAGATGAGGCGTATGAGGCACAGTGTCTATGGATGAAACGTCATCATGGATGGAACATCAAGCGTGAATGGCTGAGCTATTCTCCCTCGGTGGTTGCCTCCATCGGGTGTGCTATACGAGCCTTTAGTCATGAGGGAGATGAGGTGCTTGTGATGAGTCCTGTTTATCCCCCCTTCTTTTCCATGGTCAAAGAGAATAACCGTCATTTAGTGTTACATTCTCTCCAAAGAGATGACGAGGGAGAATATACTTTTGACCTTGAAACATTACGAACACAAATCACTCACAAAACCAAAATACTGCTGCTATGTTCTCCTCACAATCCCGTAGGTCGTGTTTGGAGAGAAGATGAATTACGGGCATTGGGGAGATTGTGCCTTGAAAATGAGATTGTTATCGTGAGCGATGAGGTGCATTGCGATATTGTGTTTAAGGGAAATAAGCATATTCCGATTGCGTCACTCTCACAGGAACTGGGGGAAAATACCGTGACGCTGTTAGGGACAGGTAAAACGTTTAATATGGCAGGTTTTGGGATTTCGACTGTCTGTATTGCTTCGGAAAAACTGCGTGAGCTTTATAGCCAAGAGAGCAAGAGAGTTCATTTCGGGGATGGGGCGGCGTTGTCTCATGTGGCTTTTGAGGCTGCCTATGTTCATGGAGAAGCATGGCATAAAGAACTTATTGTCCATTTACAAAGCAATCGAGAAAAAATTATAGAGTGGGCGAACCATTCACCGATGATTACAATAGTTCCTCCGCAAGGGACGTATCTCGCGTGGTTGGATTGTCGTGCGTTGGGATTGGGAGATCGGGAATTACGAGAGTTTTTTATCCAAGATGCAGGGCTTGGATTGAGTGCAGGACTTAGTTTTGGTCGTGAGGGTGCTGGGTTTATGAGGCTTAATTGTGCCGTGTCTGCGGAGTTGTTGGAAATAGCGTTAAAAAAGATAAGTGATGCTTTGGAGAGGAGAGAATATGAATCCAAAAATTGAAACGTTTATTGCCAACCATCATCTCCTTTCATTGGCGACTTATGCGGATGAACTGTGGTGCTGTTCGCTTTTTTATGCGTATAATCCAGAAGAGATTACTTTTATCGTCGCGACGGAACCTCAAACCCTGCATGGTAGTAATGTTGTAAAAAATCATACTGTTGCGGGTACGGTAGCATTAGAGACCAAGACGGTTGGAAAGATTCAAGGGATACAATTTCGAGGTGAGATGGTACTATGTGATGAGGGAAAAGAGTTCTATTATAAGGCGTTTCCGTACGCACGGGTGATGAATCCGACTCTTTGGAAAATTCGTCTTGATGAGATTAAAATGACCGATAATACACTGGGGTTTGGTAAAAAACTTATCTGGAAACGGGACTCTTAGGTTCAAAAAAGTTACAGGGTTTTCCACTTGAGCTGAGGACGACGGACGAGGGGATAAATTTACTTTTAAATCCATACGCTTTGCATCCATGAGGCTGATTAGCTTCCCATGTGACGAAATAATAGGTACATTTTTGACAGATAATTTTTTGCATAGGGAATTTTACCTATAATTTGAAACTTTTTAAAGGATGAGTATGAATAAATTAATCAGTATGCTGACATTGCAGCAAGAACTCAATGATGCTACCAATGGAATTGGTTGGGAAAAAGGGATTACAAAACACGGCAAAAAAATAAACTGGCGTCGATGCATTACGATGGAGTCTGCTGAGATGATTGATTCCTTCGGATGGAAACATTGGAAAAGCATTGAACAGCCGACTGATTACGCTAACTTGCAAATCGAGATTGTCGATGTGTGGCATTTTGTGATGAGTTTGGTGTTGGAATTTACGAAAGCCAATGGTGCGGAAGCCGTGGAAGAACTTGCCAAAAGAATCTCTGATACGCCTGAATATCAAAAATTAAACAGTGAAGTACCCCTTCCTTTTGGCGAGGATGATGTTTTGATGATTAAAATCGAAAACGTTATGCGTCTTTCTCTTATTCCTATCTCCCCTGAGATGATTGGTGCGATGATTGAAGAATTTTTTGAGCTGGCGTATTTGGGTGCATTAAATACGACACAGTTGTATCGCCTCTATGTCGGCAAAAATATCCTCAATCAATTCCGTCAAGACCATGGCTACAAAGAGGGACATTATGTCAAAATTTGGAACGGTTTGGAAGACAATGCCGTGATGAAGCTCTCATGGGAAAATAATCCTGAGATGACTCCTGTTGACTTGTACAAAGCGTTAAAAACGGCTTACCCTGCGTAAATCTCTTTAAATTCACCCTTCCACCGCTTGTGGCACCAAAACCAGAGCTTTGGATGGGAGCGAATCACTTTTTCTACATCGCGAGCTTGTGCCTGTGTCGCTTCTAAAATGGCTACTTCATCATTACTTTTTACGTCGATAGGATTTTCAAACGTAATTGTATAGTGCTGTTCATCTGTGGAGACAATATACACACCCACAATCGGGGCATTAAATTTATAAGCCAATTGAGCAGGTGTTGAGGTTTGATACGTCTCATGACCGAAAAAATTAACTTTTACCCCTGCGCGCGCATTGCTTGCTTGGTCAATCATCAGCAAGATAGAGCGACCCCCTTTGAGCGCTTTGGCAATATGTTTGAGAGCGCCATTTTTTTCCGCAAGTTTCATTTGGTGATTGGTGCGTGCTTGGAGCAAATAGGGGTCAAAGGCAGACGTGCTAAACTCTTTGTAGATGGATGAAACCGGAGTGATAAGTGATGAGAGTGCCGCACCGCCAAGCTCCCAATTTCCGAAATGGGCAGAGACAAAAATAATCCCCCGATTGTTGCTCAAAAGGGCATCGACTGCTTCACGGTTTTGAAAGGTCACCTGAGCGCGTAAATCGTCGGCGTTGTTTCGTCTGTTCTCCATCGTTTGTAAAAAATTAAGGAGCAAATTTCGATAACAATACGTCTCTATCTCTTTTTTTTGATGTACTGTAAGTTCATTTTGAAAAGCAAATGCTATATTGGCTTGAATAATACGATTTCGTGAAACTGCCAGTAAGTGAGCGAGTGTTGCAAGAGAGGTAAATATCTTTTTACGCCAACCATACGGTAATAGCATCAAAAAAGAATCAAAGAGTAAAAATAGACGATACACCATTATAAAAGTTCCTTGGCTTTGATCGCAATGAGATATGGATCGATTTGACCAATCGAAAAATCGTTGCGATTGATGTGAAAAATATCGACTTCGGAGGGAGATTTTATTCCGATGTTGATAGACGTAGGATAAATCATCCGCTCATTAGTCGGGCCAAAGAGGGTGACAGAGGGGACGTTCATCGCCCATGCGATATGGGTAGGTCCTGTATCATTTCCGATGGAGAGGGTACAGTGAGTGATAAAATTCACCAGTTCTTTTAGAGTCATCTTAGGAGCGATGGTGGCATTTTTGGAATGTTCTTGTATCCATACGGCATCATCGTATTCACTCGCACTGCCCCAAACGAGATGGCAAGGGTAGGGGAGCAAATCACAAAGAATCGCAAACTGCTCTTTTGGATAACATTTGCTGTGCCACGATGCACCGATGACAAGGGCGATTTTATTTTCATGCGTGGCTGTGGGGCTATCAAATACTGGAGCTTTTTGCTCTATCAATGCATCTGAGTAAGGGATATTTAACGCTTCGGTTATCACCATCACATTACGCCGTATGACATTCATTTCGTAGGGGATGGATGATGTGGTGGCATAAAACCACGAGGCAATTGATTCCCGAGCACTTTGCCTATCAAATCCATGTACGTTACCGGGAAGAAAAGATGCAACAATCGCCGATTTAAGAAGCCCTTGTGCATCGATAATATGGTCATAGTGTTCACGGGATTTGAGGGCGTGGATCATCTCTTTTAAGAGACTAAAACTTTTTGTTTTTTTGAGCCGTTTAAGAGGGACGGCAATCACTTCATGAATCAGAGGATGATTTTGGAGGATGGGGGCAAACGCTTCTTCTACGAACCAATCAATCAGGGCATCAGGATAATGATGGTGGATAATTTGTAATACGACAGCTGTATTGACAATGTCACCAAGTGCGCTGAGACGGACGATGGCGATACGGATATTTGGACTTTTCATAAGGATAACTATAGCGCAACTAAGCTACAATTCACCTCAAAATACGGTAGAGGAGTTAATGATATGGTTGTTCAAGACATACAGCAATTTTCTGAAATTCGCCCAAAAGCACGGGCATATTTTTGTTATCTTTTTCAAAAAAACCTCCCCAATCATCTTCCCTCAGCAACGGCTGAAGCTATCAGTGCACGTCTTCGTAAAATAAAAGGGGATTTGCAAGGGGCAGAAGCGGTTTATTTACTTGATGCTGCCGGAAATCAAGTTGGTCCTACCTATCTTAAAGTGGGAAAAAAAGAGGAAGATGCGGGTAAAAATCGCTCTACGCGAGCGTATTATTATCGTGCAATGCATGAACGTCGTTGTACAATAACCGATCCTTACCCATCTCTACTCAATGACGAATTAACTGTTACCGCATCGGAACCAATTTTTGATGAAAATGGGGAAATTATTTATGTGGCGTGTTTGGATATACCGCTGACTGAAGTTCTGCGCATCGCACATCCTTTGGCATTGGAAAGTTTTGCAGGCAAATTTTTTCGCGCTATTTACGCTATTTTTTCACTTGCCTTAGCATTTGTCGCCTTGCTCCTTTTTGTCAAAGGTATCGAAGGGTTTTTGATGTATGGTTTTGGTCATTATGCACGCATTGAGATAAAAGACATATTTGAATCTACTATTCTATTGACCCTTTCTCTAGCGACCTTTGATTTGGTGAAAACTCTTTTTGAAGAGGAAGTATTAGGGCGGTCGAAAAAAGATCCAGCTTCCAATATCCATAAAACCATGGTTCGATTTTTAGGTTCAATTATCATCGCCCTCTCTATCGAAGCGTTGATGCTCGTTTTCAAATTTGCAATGACCGAACCTGCCATGTTGATTAATGCCATTTATATTATCGGTGGGGTTTCAACGTTGTTGATAGGATTGGCTGTTTATATCCGTCTGACTCATGAGAAGGATTATTTATGATAGGAATTGTGGATTACAATATAGGTAATCTTGCCAGCGTCAAAAATGCATTTGACTTGCTGGGTGAAAAAGTGGTGGTTGAATCAGACCCTGCTAAACTGTGTACGTATGAGAAGCTGATTTTGCCGGGTGTCGGTGCATTTGGGGATGCAATGGAGCACTTGCAAAGCCGTGGAATGGATGAAGCGGTACGTGAATATGCTAAGAGCGGAAAATATCTTCTTGGGATTTGTTTGGGTATGCAATTGCTGTTTGACTCAAGTGAAGAGTTTGGAATCAATGAGGGGCTTGGATTGATTAAAGGGCGAGTTGTTGCGTTTGATACGAGCCGTTTTCAGACACCTCTAAAAGTTCCCCATATCGGATGGAACCGGATGTTTACCAAAGAGCATCCGTTGTTTGAAGGGTTGGATGAAGCTCATTATCTTTATTTCGTCCACTCCTATCATGCCTTGTGTGACAATGAAGCAGATAGCATTGGTGAGAGCGTTTATGGCTACCGTTTTACGAGTGCCGTTGCGCATGATAATGTGATGGGTATTCAGCCTCATCCGGAAAAAAGCCATCATAACGGCTTAAAAATATTGCAAAATTTCATCAATCTTTAAAAAGGCAATCAATGACTATTTTCCCCGCAATCGATCTTAAAGACGGTAAAGCCGTTCGTCTCACTAAAGGGCTTATGGAGAGTGCAAAAATCTACTCCGATACTCCATGGGAATTGGTAAAAACATTTGAAGAGATGGGAGCGCAATGGGTTCATTTGGTGGATCTTAACGGTGCTTTTGCAGGCGAACCCAAAAATTTGGAGCAAATTTGCGCAATTCGTGAAAATTGTAATGTTAAGCTTCAGCTTGGTGGCGGAATTCGTGATGAAGCCACGATTCAGCGTTATTTGGAACTTGGAATTGATCGTCTGATTTTGGGTTCGATTGCCCTTCGTGATCCTGAATTTGTAAAAGCGATGGCGGCAAAATATCCTATCGTAGTCGGCATTGATGCGATTGATGGATTTGTTGCCGTTGAGGGATGGGGTGAAGTGAGTGAGATGCGAGCAACCGATTTGGCTCGATTGTTTGCGGATGCAGGTGTTGAGGCAATTATCTGTACCGATGTGGGACGAGATGGAACCCTTAGCGGTGTAAATGTTGATTTTACCCTTGAAATCGCACGAGCTTCAGGAATACCTACGATTGCCAGTGGAGGAGTAAAAGATGATAAGGATATTGAAGCACTGCTTTTAACGGGTGAAATAGAGGGTGTTATTGTCGGAAAAGCTTTTTATGAAGGCAGAATTGAACTAAAACGTTTTTTTTAAACTTCACACAAAGTTGATTTGGCTATTATTGGACAATTATTCTTTAAAATTACACAAATTACAAAGGAAACGCTTTGAAATTATTGGTTGTAGATGACAGCTCAACAATGCGTCGCATTATTAAAAATACTCTTTCACGTCTTGGATACGAAGATGTTCTTGAGGGAGAAGATGGAGTCCAAGGTTGGGCTGCACTAAACGAAAATACGGATGTCGGAATGTTGATTACCGACTGGAATATGCCTGAAATGAATGGATTAGAATTGGTTAAAAAAGTACGTGCTGATGCACGTTTTACTGATTTGCCTATCATTATGGTTACAACAGAGGGAGGAAAAGCAGAAGTTATTACCGCGCTTAAAGCGGGGGTTAATAACTATATTGTTAAACCTTTCACTCCTCAAGTCCTCAAAGAAAAACTTTCAGCAGTCCTCGGCACTGAGGCGTAATGCAAGATTACTACTACATGCTGGTGGTTAAGCCATCAGCTCATATTGAGCTGTTTAGTGATTTTTTAGTGGATGTTATCCCTGTCGGTTTCGAAGAGATTGATGATGGATTTATTGTTCGCAGTGAAGAAAATTTAGAAACAGTGAGTTGGGGTATTGAACAGTTTGCAGAAGCGCTTCAAAGTGCACTGGGTGAAGTGATTGATTTAGAGTTAATTCTTACCAAAGAGAAAAATACGGATTGGATTGCTCAATATCAGCAAGGAATCACTCCGATAGAAATAGATCCATTTTACATTCATCCAACATGGGAAGCTCCCAAAGATGGAATGTTAAATATAGTTATTGATCCTGCATTGGCTTTTGGAACAGGTCATCATCCCACAACGGCATCCTGTTTACGAGCTGTTGCACGCTATGTGAATGAAGGTGACATACTTATGGATGTAGGTTGCGGGAGCGGCATTTTAGCAATGGCAGCACTGCGTAAAGGGGCAATCGTTGATGCGTGCGATACCGATCCTCTTTCTGTTGAAAATGCCATTGTCAATGCTCAGCAGAATAATCTATCGTATCGTCGTCTTTGGGAAGGTCCCGTTCAAGAAACCAATGAAGTCTATGACGTAATCGTAGCAAATATTGTTGCAGATGTTCTTGTCTTTATTGCCAGTGATCTCAAAAAACGTTTACGTAATGGGGGAGTGTTAATTCTCTCAGGGATAATGGATAAATATGAAGATAAAGTTCTACGCGCATACAAAACATACGAGCTTAGTGAACGAATCGTTGAAAACGAATGGGTAACGCTCGTACTCACCAAAAAGGAATAATCACGTGGCACAACCAGAACAACCTACCCCATCCAATAAAAATGATAATTTTTTTAATAAAAATCCTTTAATTACGTTTGCAGTTTTTTCAATCGTCGTTATCCTTCTTTTTAAGGCATTTGTTGGGGATGAGAGTCAGCTTACGGCAAAAGTAAACGGCTCTTCTGTTACACGTACGCAAGAAGTGAGCTATGCCGAGCTTAAAAAGCTGATTCTTACTAAACAAGTTGAAAAAGTGGCTATTGGTCAGACGTATATTCGTGCATTAAGTAATAATGGGAGTAACAAAACAGCCTACACAACTCGTCGAATTTTGGGCGAAGATACTCAACTTACCAATTTATTGGACAAACAGCAAATTGATTACAGCGGTTTTAACGAGAGTAACTGGTTTACTGAAATGTTCGGCTGGTTGTTTCCATTCTTGATTATTATTGCTATTTGGATGTTTTTTGCAGGACGAATGCAAAAAAGTATGGGTGGTGGAATACTGGGGATGGGAAGCTCTAAAAAGCTGGTCAATTCTGAAAAACCAAAAACGAAATTTGATGACGTTGCTGGTGCACAAGAGGCAAAAGAAGAAGTTTTAGAAATTGTTGATTTTTTGAAGTCTCCAGGTCGATACGTAGAACTGGGCGCTAAAATCCCTAAGGGTGTTTTGCTTGTAGGAAGTCCAGGAACAGGAAAAACATTGTTGGCAAAAGCGGTTGCAGGTGAGGCAGAAGTTCCTTTCTTCTCTGTATCAGGTTCAAGTTTTATCGAGATGTTTGTCGGTGTCGGTGCAGCGCGTGTACGCGATTTATTCGAACAAGCCAAAAAAGATGCCCCTTCTATTATTTTCATTGACGAGATTGATGCGATTGGTAAAAGTCGTGCAGCAGGTGGAATGATGGGGGGCAATGATGAGCGTGAACAAACCCTCAATCAGCTTCTAGCAGAGATGGAC
>Ga0208103_1000460_pt1 | contig 13311 bp, 5 predicted proteins | sample CryBogmetaGMA75M_FD_184550 | JGI IMG/M metagenome (GOLD analysis project Ga0208103, IMG submission 184550) | Freshwater microbial communities from Crystal Bog, Wisconsin, USA - MA7.5M (SPAdes) | ecosystem: Environmental > Aquatic > Freshwater > Lake | place: Crystal Bog, Wisconsin, USA... | reverse complement strand
GGGTAGGCGTGTCATCGGTTTGCTTCTTGCATGAGATGGCAACGGTAAGGATCAGCGCCAGGGAAATGGCAAAAGCTGCGATCCTTATAAAATGGTTACATTTTATTTTCATAGTTTGGAGATTTTTCTTTTTTAAACCGGGGCAAAAATAGGTCCTGTTTTTTTCTAAAGTCAATAATCCGGTGCACAAAAATCTTTACATAATCTTTCGTCTCGCGGTATGCTTCTGAAATTCAATGCTTTAATTCGGCATTCGGATGGATTATGACTTGCAGACCGGCCACAATTTGTTAAGCAACATTCTCATCCGCATACAGTTAAACTAAAATGAAAGAAAACCGAAAGGTGGTTTTTTATCTTAAAAAGGATGGGTTCCCGGCATTAAATTCCCATCAGGAAGGTAGTGAGGTTGTCTTTTTGTTCGAGGTTCATACGTATCATCGCACAAACCTGCAACTCGGTTTTCGAGAGCGAATCATAGTTGCTTATTAACTTCTCAAAAAAGGACTTATGCAGCTGGGTGAACAGGATCTCGAAATCGGCCAGGGGATCTTTGCCGGCTTCCCGCTTAATTTCCTGGATGACCTGCATGAATTCGGACTGGTCTTTTTTGCTGGATAATTTCAGATTGAAGGGGGCCAGTTTTTCCTGCACCGAACGGTTTATCTGCGTGAGGTCAACTCTCAGCATGGTCGCAGATTTAAAATCAAAGGTATATCAAAAACTGCAATTTGACTGGATGTATTTTATCCGGAGTAGCGATATGGTAATCGCCGAAGTTCAAACTGAATTGTTTCCTTTTTCATTCCGGGAAATCGACGCTGCTGAAGAAGTCGTTCGGAAAAGCCGATACCCGGAACAGGGAAATCAATGGACTGATCGAAGCTTTGCAGCAATACGATTTAAAAACCGGGCTTGTCATCACCGAAGATGAAGAAGGCAGCCTGAATTTCAGGGCTGCCTGCTCATTTCAGTTTACATGTGTCAGTTTCCGATGATGATCCTTCGGATGATCTTGCTGGTTCCATCTGAAATCACTACGGTATAAACGCCTGGCCTGACAGGGGTGAGATCGATCTGCTGGTTGAGCGTTCCCTTCACCTGCAGGTCGTTCCTGCGGTAGATCAGCTGTCCGGTCATGTTGTAGACCTGCAGGGAGACCGTTTGTAAAGTAGGTGAGGAGATGGATGCAGTGAATATCCCCCGGTTGGGGACAGGGTAAATTACAACGCCTGATGCCTGCAGTTCCCCGATACCTACCATCACTACATAAACGCGGTTTGATTCGCCCGATGAACATCCGTTCACCGTAACCACGCTATAGTACCAGCCGGTTTGCAGGGCCTGGTAAGTCTGGCCGGTTGCCCCGGGGATGATGGTTCCGGCGCCGGTTTGTGTTGCGGAGAAGAACCATTGGTTGCCTGTGGCAGCGCTGCTGAGCACAGTATCGTTTGAGTTGGTGACAACGGGTGTTTCAGGGATCATGGTTACCGTTACGGCAAAGGCGGGCGAAACACTTCCGTTACCGCAGCTGTTGGTTCCCTTCACGGTGATGTTCCCCGAAGTTGTCGCAAAATCAACAGTAATTGAGTTTGTGTTGGTACCGCTGGCGATGACTGCTCCTGCAGGGAGTGTCCAGGTATAGCCAGTAGCATTGGCAATGGGGTTCACAGAGAAGACCACCCCATGAGCACCTTCACACACCGAAGCGCTACCGGTGACTGAGCTGGCAGGATCGGGCAACGTTGTAACACCTACCATCAGGGAAGATGAATTCCCGTATCCGCAGAGGTTGTTGCCACTTACAGAGATGTTGCCTGAGGAGGCATTCCAGGCAAAGTTCACAGTGATGTTGGGAGTTCCTGCACCGGTTGCAATGGTGGCTCCGGCGGGAAGATACCACACGTAGGTCACAGCATTGGCGATCGGGGTCGTTGTGTAGGCAATTCCCATCGAACCACCACATGCTGTGGCAGGTCCCGATATGTTTCCGGCATTGCCTGGCATGGGATTCACTGTCACCGGCAATACAGTGGGAGATGCCCCGCTACAGGCGTTGGGGTTTGTGTAAATGACACTCACTGTTTGCGCCCCGGCACTATTCCAGACAACCTGAACCTGGTTGGTTCCTGCTCCCCATGTGATAGTTCCTCCTGCAGAGAGCGTCCACAGGTAGCCTGTCATTCCGGGTTCGGTTGTGTAGTTATAGTACCCTGAATTGACGCATAGGTTGGTTATTCCGGCAATTGTAGGCTGGGAAACCGGGTTTACGGTGATGGTAAAGGTCTTTGTGGGGCCGGCACAACCTGCCGATCCATTTGTAAATGTTGGGGTAACCACAATGGTAGCCACAACAGGCGAACTCCCGGTGTTCAGTGCAGTAAAGGAGGCAATGTTGCCTGTTCCCGAAGCTGCAAGACCGATGCTTGGTGTGCTGTTTGTCCATGCATAGGTGGTAGTGCCGCCGGTGTTGGTGGTGCCAAAGGTCACTGCTGTTGTAGCCGTGTTGTGACAAACCACCTGGCTTACCGGTTGGTTAACCTGTCCTGTGGGGTTCACAGTGATGGTGAAGGTCTTTGTAGGACCAGCACAACCAACAGAACCGTTAGTGAAGGTTGGTGTAACCACAATGGTGGCGACGACAGGTAATGTTCCGGTGTTCACTGCAGTAAAGGAAGCAATATTACCTGTTCCCGAAGCTGCAAGACCAATGCTTGTGGCAGAGTTTGTCCAGGCATAGGTTGTGGTTCCGCCAGTGTTAACTGTGACAAATGAAACTGCAGTAGTCAACGAGCCATTGCAAAGCACCTCACTTGCAGGCTGGTTCACCTGACCTGTCGGGTTTACGGTAATGGTAAAGGTCTTTGTGGGACCAGCACAACCAACAGAACCGTTAGTGAAGGTTGGTGTAACCACAATGGTGGCGACGACAGGTAATGTTCCGGTGTTCAGTGCAGTAAAGGAGGCAATGTTGCCTGTTCCCGAAGCTGCAAGACCGATGCTTGTGGCAGAGTTTGTCCAGGCATAGGTGGTAGTACCCCCGGTGTTGGTGGTTGTGAAGGTGACAGCAGTGGTGGAACCATTGTTGCAAACCACCAGGTTTACGGGCTGATCAACCTGCCCAGCGGGATTAATGGTAACGGCAAGCACGTTCGATTCGGCGGCACCGATCCAGTCGGCTTTGCAGGTCACACGTGCCACTCTCTTATACCAGGTATTTATACTGAGCGCACCCGGAGCATAAGTTGCTGAATTGCTTGAAGCAATGTCATTGAATCCCGAGGAGGAACCGGTGGTTGAAAATTGCCATTTATATTCAATGATCCCTGTCTCCCCGCTGGGACTGGCAGTGCTGGTAAAAGGAGAGGGAGTGCCGCCACTGCATACCGTCTGGGCAGCTGCGATTGTTCCGCCGCTGGTTGGATTGGCGCAGGAGGGACCAGTAGTTGCAAACGAAATGGGGTTGCCTGTAACAGCGGCTGTTCCCATATACATCTCGGCACCGGGAAGACCGTTGTATTCCAACGCCTGAACCTGGTATGTCGTTCCCTGTGTGAGTCCGGTGATTGTGAGAGCCTGGCCTACTCCGTTATATACGCAGTACCATCCTGAACTTCCAAGCTGGGTGCCGCTTCCGAAGGCCGTGTTCGCGGTATAAGTAGTATTGTCGGCTGTAACAGGTGCTACGTATGTTCCCTGTTTTACAAACACAACTACTTTATTACCTACACCACGATCGGGGAATAAAAGATCACAGGTTGTGATTCCCGGCGTGGAAGCGATATTCATGGTATTTCTGAAAGGAGTCTCGTTGGGAGTATAAATACCTACCTGGGTGCCGGAGGCCCAGGCCAGGAAATAGGCGTCCTTATAATTGCTTGTTGCAAAGGTGTTTGATGAACTCATGTATGGCATGGTGAGGCTTGTCCATGTGGTTCCATCCCAGGAATATCCTTTAAGCGAGCTACTGGAAAAGAAGGCTGTATATCTTGACATGAGGTTGTTAAAGACTATATAGCAACCCCAGGACCCATTGTCAACCGAACCGGTGAGACCGGTTGATATGTCAGTCCAGGCTCCTCCGGCAGCTGACTTCAGGGCTTTCGGAATATAATTTGAGGAGAGGAATGTGATATATTCATTTGCATACACATTATATGCAGTGGTGGCAAAACTCGACATCGTGTAATTCAAACCATTATTCCAGTCGGGAAGGGTAGTGATGGAACTGGTTGTTATATCCCAAACGTGCACCCTGAGGGTGTATCTTGCTCCAACCAGGGGGGTCGAAGTCAGGATAACTTTGTTTCCGTATGAAACCAGGTCAAACCAGCTGTTGTAGCATGCCATGGCTGTTGCACCTGTACGGTTGGTCCATGTTCCCGATGCCAGCTCATATAAATATATCTTGCCGGAAGTTTGTTCACTGAATCCCATGAAAAGTTTTCCGCCGTTTTTATTGAACGATAAACGCAGGGTATATCCCAACAGGTTTGAAGCCGGTTTCAGCATGCCGGTGACCAGGACCCAGTCAGGGTCTGACGCCCCTTTTTTAAAGGTGTAGATGCTGTCGTAATCGCTGGAAAAGAAACCTACATACATCACTTTTGATGCGGAATCAAAGGCAATATCTGAATTCCCTGCCATTGGAGGCATGGTTGTCGTAGTTCCGTATTGAGACACGATACCGTTCTTATATTGTCTCACGGCACAATGATTAGACAAAGCGTAGGGCTGATAATATTCATTTTTATCCACCACGCACATCCGCATTCCACCGGTATAGGAAGAAGCAAATACCCCCCGGTTGATCATGTAGTCCTGAGCCCTTGAGTTGGAGGGAATAGCCAATCCAAGCAATAAAAGGAGCAGGAGTGATTTTACATGGCTTTGTTGCAGCAAGGGTTCGATTATGCAGTAGATCTTTTTCATAACAATTTGGATTTAGTTGGATGACATTCATTTATAAAGATAGAGAGCCAAATCAAATCTTGTTCCAAACTGTTCAAATATCTTAAAATTGGTGGATATAAGATTTTATTTATCACATTTACAGAGGTATATGATGCCAATAATTCACATTCAGTTTAATTACTTTCCTGATTAAGTGCTAATATTTGCCATCAGACATAAGTGAAAACGCGTATTTACGCGATATTATGCTCCCTTTACGACATACAGGAGTTTGTTATTAATGGTCACCTTTTTTGCGTCATACACCTTCTTGCCGCCATAGGCAGCGCCCATGGCATGGAGAATGGTTAAACCGGCAGGATGATATGAGATTGGATTGCAATATGTCAATGTAGTTACATAATAATGTGCAAAAAGCATCAACAGGATGATATATAATGACTAATTTAGTATCTTTGCATTCATAAAACAGGGATAATGGAAAAACTGGTACAGAAATTTTATGAGAAATACGCTTCTGTTCAAACTGAAATGGTGCGCGATTTTATCCATGAAATTGATTGGTCAAACAGAATCATAGGGATCAAAGGGAGCAGAGGTGTTGGTAAAACAACCCTGGTTTTACAATATATCAGGCAAAATTTTGCTCCCGACAGCAGCGTTCTATACGTTAGCCTTGATAATTTATACTTTGCTGACAATAAGCTTTATGATCTGGCCGATGTATTTCATAAAAAGGGAGGTAAGCTATTGGTGTTGGACGAAGTACATAAATATGCAAACTGGACCACTGAAATAAAGAATATTTACGACGATCTATCAGATCTGAAAATAATTTTTACCGGTTCGTCTTTGTTACATCTCAGGCAAACTAAAGCCGATTTGAGCAGGAGGGCGGTGGTGTACGAAATGCCAGGACTATCGTTCCGGGAATATTTGCATTTCCAGACCAATTTCAGGTTTCCGGTCTTCAGTTTGGAAGAGATCCTGAACAACCACATTCAGTTATCGGTCGGGATTATTGAAAAATTACAACCTCTTGCGTTCTTCGGCGATTATCTGAACTATGGATACTACCCGTTTTTCAGAGAAAGTCTGACCTCCTTTCACCAGAAACTCAGCGAAATAATACTTACAGTACTTGAAGTTGACATTCCCCAGTTTGCATTCATTCAAACGGGAAATATTATTTATCTGAAAAAATTATTGAGAATCATCAGCAGTTCAGTTCCTTTCAAACCCAATATGAACGGTTTGAGTTCGCGAACAGGAATAAGTTTAAACACGATGAAAACATATATCGGGTTACTCCACAATGCCCGGCTGCTGCAGTTGCTTTACATGCCTGAGAAAGGAATAAACAGTTTGAACAAGCCTGAAAAAATTTACCTCAACAATTCAAATCTGATGTATAATCAAGGGGAAGAAAATGTGAATATTGGCAATATCAGAGAAACATTTTTCTTTAATCAGGTCAATGTAAAGTATAAAATTAATGCATCGGCAGAAGCTGATTTCATGGTATCAGATAAATACACTTTCGAAATCGGAGGAAAGAACAAGCCGGGCAAACAGATAAAAGATGTTCCGGATTCCTATGTGGTAAAAGATAACATTGAAATTGGCTCCGACAATATTATTCCCTTATGGATGTTTGGATTTTTGTATTAACGCTTTGCAGAATTATTGACTGCCAATGCCGGGTTTCTGAGATATTCCGACTATTCCCACAACTCCTTCTCCCTGGCCTCTTCCCTGGCGGCTTCACGGTTCTCCTTCCAGAACCTGTATAGTCTGAAACAGCCCAGAACTGCGGTAAGTATAAGCAGAACCACCAGGCCAATGTTGATGGCTGTGCCGATGGGGTCGCTGTTGCTCATGGCCAGGGCGGGGCTGCTGCCGGGGAATTCAGTTGCAGTGCCGGTACTTGCAGTGACCATATGAACGAAACCGGGGGTGATCGCGAACAAAATTATGAAGATGAACTTCATCATAGCCATTTTATCGGATGATGATGGGAAAACAAAATAACTGAAAGGGCAGGCAGCCTGCATTTCAGGGCTGCCTGCCCTTTCAGTTTACAGGGGTTAGTTTCCGATGATGATCCTTCGGATGATCTTGGTTGCCCCATCTGTGATCACCACGGTGTAAACACCTGGTGCAACCGGGGTGAGGTCGATCTGCTGGTTGAGTGTTCCCTTCACCTGCAGGTCGTTCTTGCGGTAGATCAGCTGCCCGGTCATGTTATAGACCTGCAGGGAGACCGTCTGTAAAGTGGGTGAGGTGATGGATGCAGTGAATATCCCTCTGTTTGGCACCGGGTAAATTACAACGCCTGATGCCTGCAGTTCCCCGATTCCGACCATCACTACGTAAACGCGGTTTGATTCGCCCGATGAACATCCGTTCACCGTAACCACGCTATAGTACCAGCCGGTTTGCATGGCCTCGTAAGTCTGGCCAGTCGCCCCCGGGATGATGGTTCCGGCTCCGGTCTGTGTTGCAGAGAAGAACCATTGGTTGCCCGCCACGATGCTGCTGAACACCGTGTCGTTTGAGTTGGTGACAACGGGTGTTTCAGGGATCATGGTTACCGTTACGGCAAAGGCTGGGGAAACGCTTCCGTTACCGCAGCTGTTGGTCCCCTTCACCGTGATGTTCCCCGAGATTGTTCCAAAATCAACCGTAATGGAGTTGGTGTTGGTGCCGCTGGCAATGGTGGCTCCGGCAGGCAGCGTCCAGGTATAGCTGGTAGCGCTGGCAATGGGGTTCACCCAGTAGGCTACTCCCTGAGCGCCTTCACACACCGAAGCACTTCCGGTTACAGCGCCTGCAGGATCGGGCAACGGGGTAACATTAATCACCATACTGGAGGCATTCCCGTTTCCGCAGAGGTTGTTACCCATTACCGAGATGTTGCCCGAAGTTGCATTGGAGGCAAAGTTCACGGTGATGTTGGGGGTTCCTGCACCGGATGCAATGGTTGCACCGGCGGGGAGGGTCCATACATAGGTCACCGTGTTAGTGATCTGGGTTGTTGCGTAGGCAATTCCCATCGATCCACCGCACACCGAAGCAGGCCCGGTAATGACACCGGCATTACCCGGCATTGGGTTCACGGCAACAGGCATCACCGAAGGTGCGGCCGTACCGCAGCCGTAAGGATTGGTATAGATCACGGTAACCGACTGCGCTCCGGGAGTGTTCCACACTACCTGGATCTGGTTGGTGCCAGCTCCCCAGGTGATGGTTCCTCCTGCAGAGATGGTCCACACGTAGCTTGTCATGCCTGATTCGGTGGTGTAATTATAGTATCCCGAGTTGGCACACAGATCGTTGGAACCGGTGATGGTCGGAACTGGCAGGGGGTTCACAGTGATGGTGAAGGTCTTTGTGGGACCTGCACAACCGGTGGAACCGTTGGTAAATGTGGGAGTAACTACGATGGTAGCAATTACAGGAACGGTCCCGGTATTGATCGCCGTGAATGAGGGGATGTTACCTGAGCCTGAAGCTGCGATGCCGATCGAAGGAGCAGAGTTGGTCCATGCATACGTAGTGGTACCACCTGTATTGATTGTTCCGAATACCACGTCCGTGGTGCTGGTGTTGTGACAAAGCACCTGGCTTACAGGCTGGTTCACCTGGCCCGTAGGATTCACGGTGATGATGAAGGTCTTTGAAGGACCTGCACAACCAACGGAACCGTTGGTGAAGGTTGGAGTGACCACGATCGTAGCAATAACAGGCGAAGTTCCGGTATTAACTGCCGTGAACGAGATATTGCCTGTTCCCGATGCTGCCAGGCCGATGCTGGTAGTTGTATTGGTCCATGCATAGGTGGTGGTGCCGCCGGTATTGACAGTAGCAAAAGTCACCGAAGTGGCAGCCGTGTTGCAAACGACCTGATCCACAGGCTGGGTGACCTGCCCGGTGGGGTTCACGGTGATGAGGAAGGTCTTTGTGGGACCGCTGCAGCTTACGCCACCATTGGTAAATGTCGGTGTAACCACGATGGTGGCAACCACTGGCAAGGTTCCGGAGTTCACTGCTGTAAACGAGGCGATGTTCCCTGTTCCTGAGGCAGCCAGACCGATGCTGGTAGTGTTGTTGGTCCAGGCATAAGTGGTGGTGCCGCCGGTGTTAACCGTGCCGAATGTTACAGCAGTTGTTGAAGCGCTATTACAGAGTACCTGGTTTGCCGGCTGGTTCACTTGTGCCGTGGGGTTCACGGTGATGGTGAAGGTCTTTGTGGGACCTGCACAACCAACCGAACCGTTGGTAAAGGTGGGCGTTACCACGATGGTTGCAATAACAGGCGAAGTACCGGTATTGACTGCTGTAAACGAGGCGATGTTGCCTGTTCCTGAAGCAGCCAGGCCGATGCTGGTGGTGGTATTGGTCCATGCATAGGTGGTAGTTCCGCCGGTGTTAACCGTGCCGAATGTTACAGTAGTTGTTGAAGAACCATTACAGAGCACCTCACTGGCCGGCTGATTCACCTGTCCGGTCGGGTTCACGGTGATGATGAAGGTCCTGGTGGGGCCTGCACAACCTACCGAGCCGTTAGTGAAGGTTGGTGTTACAACAATGGTCGCAATCACCGGAACTGTGCCTGTATTCACTGCCGTGAACGAAGCGATGTTGCCCGTTCCTGAGGCAGCAAGTCCGATGCTGGTGGTGGTATTGGTCCATGCATAGGTGGTGGTGCCGCCGGTATTAACCGTGCCGAAGGTTACTGCTGTCGTGGAAGAACCATTACAGAGTAGCTGGTCGGCAGGCTGGTTGACCTGTCCGGTCGGGTTCACGGTGATGGTAAAGGTCTTTGTCGGACCTTCACATCCTGCTGAACCGTTGGTAAAGGTGGGTGTAACAACAATCGTTGCAATCACGGGGGCGGTACCTGTATTCACTGCAGTAAACGAGGCGATGTTGCCTGTTCCCGAAGCTGCAAGGCCGATGCCCGGGGTGTCGTTGGTCCATGCATAGGTGGTGGTTCCGGCGGTACTGGTGGTACCAAAAGTAACCGTTGCCGTGGATGTTGCATTACACACTACCTGGCTGGATGGCTGGTTCACCTGTCCCGTGGGGTTCACAGTGATGATGAAGGTCCTGGTGGGACCTGCACAACCTACTGAGCCGTTAGTGAAGGTTGGTGTTACTACAATGGTAGCAATAACCGGTGCCGTGCCTGTATTCACTGCCGTGAAAGAAGCGATATTGCCGGTACCTGAAGCGGCCAGACCGATGCTGGTTGTGGTATTGGTCCATGCATAGGTGGTGGTGCCGCCGGTATTGACCGTGCCGAAGGATACTGCTGTCGTGGAAGAACCATTACAGAGTAGCTGATCATCAGGCTGGTTGACCTGTCCTGTCGGGTTCACGGTGATGGTGAAGGTCTTGGTCGGACCTGCACAACCTGCTGAACCGTTGGTAAAGGTGGGTGTAACAACAATCGTTGCAATCACGGGGGCGGTACCTGTATTCACTGCAGTAAATGATGCAATGTTGCCGGTTCCCGAAACTGCAAGGCCGATGCCTGGCGTGTCGTTGGTCCATGCATAGGTGGTGGTTCCACCGGTATTGGTAGTTCCAAAGGTCACCGTTGCAGTTGCCGTGGCGTTACATACTACCTGGCTGGCCGGCTGGTTCACCTGTCCCGTGGGGTTCACGGTAATGGTGAAGGTCTTGGTCGAACCGGTACAGTTGCTTCCTCCATTTGCATAAGTAGGAGTGACAACAATGGTAGCAATAACAGGTGAAGTTCCGGTATTGACTGCTGTAAACGAAGCGATGTTGCCTGTTCCTGAAGCAGCCAGGCCGATGCCGGGGGTTGTGTTCGTCCATGCATAGGTGGTGGTTCCGCCGGTGTTGGTGGTGGCAAAGATCACTGCCGTTGTCGATCCTGCGTTGCAGAGTACCTGTTCGGCAGGCTGGTTAACCTGTCCCGAAGGATTCACGGTGATGGTGAAGGTCTTTGTGGGACCTGCACAACCCACCGAACCGTTGGTGAAGGTCGGGGTTACGACGATAGTAGCTACAACCGGGGCGCTTGCTGTATTGGTTGCGGTAAAGGAGATGTTCCCTGTTCCCGACGCCGCAAGGCCGATGCTGGTGGTGGTGTTCGTCCATGTATAGGTTGTTGTTCCCAAGGTATTGAGCGTTGCAAAGTTCACCGAGGTTGATGCAGCGTTGCAAACAACCTGATCCACCGGCTGAGTGACCTGTCCGGTCGGGTTAACCGCGATGGTGAAGGTCTTTGTGGAGCCTGCACAACCAACCGAACCATTGGTAAAGGTAGGAGTGACTACAATGGTAGCAACAACAGGTGAGGTTCCGGTGTTCAAAGCTGTAAACGAAGCGATGTTGCCTGTTCCCGAAGCTGCCAGACCGATGTTGGTAGTGGTATTGGTCCATGCATAGGTGGTGGTACCCCCGGTATTGGTGGTTCCGAAGGTTACCGTTGCAGTTGATGTTGCGTTGCAAACGACCTGATCCACCGGCTGGATAACCTGTGCTGAAGGATTGACCGTGATGGTGAAGGTCTTTGTGGAGCCTGCACAGCCCACGGCATCGCCGGTAAAGGTCGGTGTAACCACGATGGTAGCGACAACCGGAACGGTTCCTGTGTTTACTGCAGTAAATGATGCAATGTTCCCTGTACCCGAAGCTGCCAGACCGATGCTGGTAGTGGTATTGGTCCATGCATAGGTGGTGGTACCGCCGGTATTGGTGGTTCCGAAGGTTACCGTTGTGGTAGCCGTCGTGTTGCAAACGATCTGGTCAACCGGCTGGGTAACCTGTCCTGTCGGGTTCACGGTGATGGTGAAGGTCTTTGAAGAACCTGCACAACTCACTGCACCATTGGTATAGGTAGGTGTAACCACGATGGTAGCAACAACAGCTGATGTTCCGGTATTCGTTGCAGTAAATGATGCAATGTTACCTGTTCCCGAAGCGGCAAGGCCAATGCTGGTGGTATTGTTAGTCCATGCATAGGTGGTGGTACCGCCGGTATTGGTGGTGGCAAACATTACGGAAGTGGCCGAACTGTTGCAAACAACCTGGTTAACCGGCTGTGTAACCTGCCCTGTGGGGTTCACCGTGATGGTGAAGGTCTTGATTGATCCCACGCAGCTGGTCCCGCCGTTGGTATAAGTAGGAGTAACCACGATGGTGGCAGCAACAACTGATGCTCCTGTGTTGGCTGCAGTGAATGATGAGATGTTCCCTGTTCCCGAAGCGGCCAGGCCGATGCTGGTGGTATTGTTGGTCCATGCATAGGTGGTGGTGCCTCCGACATTGGTTGTAGCGAAAGTCACGGCTGTGGAAGAATTGCCATTGCAGGCTACCTGGTCGGAAGGCTGGTTCACCTGTCCCGATGGGTTTACGGTTACTGCAAGCACGTTGGAAGCGATGGCACCGGTCCAGTCGGTCGCGCAGGTCACCCTGGCCAGACGTTTGTACCAGGTGTTGGCCGAGAGCGTGCCCGGAGCATAAGTGGCCGAGTTGCTTGAAGCGATGTCGCTGAATCCTGCCGAAGAGCTGGTGGTCGAAACCTGCCATTTGTATTCGAGGGTGCCGGTATGTCCGCTTGGCAGGGCTGTGCTGGTAAAGGCTGCAGGTGCTGTTGAGGGACAGATGGTCTGGTCGGCGGCAATGGTACCTCCCGAAGTGGGGTTGGTGCAGTTGTTTGCCGGGTCGGTGGAAGAGTTGTACTCGTAAGCTCCCATGTCGATAGGACCGGCCTGGGTATAGTCGGTCTTCAGCAGTTTGCGGCCGAAGGTTCCTCTGCGGATATCGGTAGTGAGGCTGTTATAGGTGTTGTTCCCGGCATCGGCACAGGGTGAGCTGCCAATGATACGGAAGTCGTAAGGAACATTGGTGTTTACAAACTGCGGATTGCTTTGGGTATTGTTGTTGGTGGTTACGATGGTACTGGTGCGGAAGTACTGGTAGGTTCCCCAACAGCTGTAGTTGAGAATGGCGCTTCCTCCATAGTCTGCATAGATATCCTGTCCGAAACGAGCCGAGGTATTGCCGTAAATGATACAGTTGTTGATGGTGGTGGTGTTGCTGTTACACCAGATGCCACCTCCGCCATTATCCCCGCTGGAGATGGTAGTGGTGTTTTTGCTCAGGGTGCAGTTGCTCAGGGTAACTCCATTGCTGAATATCCCGCCGCCTCCGGCTGCACTGTTTCCGTAGATCAGGCAGTTGGTAAGATTAGACGATGGTGTTGATGCCCACAGGTATAATCCGCCGCCATTGTTGCTTACAGCGGTATTGCCAGCCACGGTGCAGCCCGTCATATTCAGGTTCACCCCGGCGGAGATTCCACCGCCAAGTCTTGATGCATAATTGTTGGTGATGGCACAGTTATTCAAGGTAATGGGA
>Ga0208103_1000456_pt1 | contig 13511 bp, 14 predicted proteins | sample CryBogmetaGMA75M_FD_184550 | JGI IMG/M metagenome (GOLD analysis project Ga0208103, IMG submission 184550) | Freshwater microbial communities from Crystal Bog, Wisconsin, USA - MA7.5M (SPAdes) | ecosystem: Environmental > Aquatic > Freshwater > Lake | place: Crystal Bog, Wisconsin, USA... | reverse complement strand
AAATATTCTAAAAGACTTAAAGGTTCTATTTCAACTTTGGAACTATTTTCTTCAAACAAAACCAAATATCATTTATACCTTAACACCAAAAGCTGGCTTACTGGGGATGATAGCTTCTTTTTTTGCACGGGTCCCAGTCCGATTTCATAATGTTGTCGGACTACCGCATCTCGAAGCCACTGGAAAAAAAAAAGTTATTTTAGAACTCACTGAAAAAATAACCTATCTCTTTGCAACCGATTTGTACTGCAATAGTATCAATCTAAAAAACATTATGAGTACCCAATTGACCTCCAAGCCTGTTAATATTATCGGAAATGGCTCCGTCAACGGCGTAGATGAAAATTATTTTCAAGACACTCTCTCCTTGAATGAGAAAAAAGATTTTAGAAAAACATTAGAAATTAGTCAAGAAGATTTTATTATCACATTTGTCGGAAGAATTGTGCAAGACAAAGGGATCAGTGAATTGGTTGAAGCCTTCAGTCAAATTAATCAAAACAATCCAAATACATACTTACTGCTTATCGGAGATTTTGAAAACGATCTTGATCCTGTCAGTATTTCAACCGCTAAAACCATACAAAACAGTAAAAAAATAGCCCATATTCCTTTTCAACAAGATATACGTACTCTTTTATCCATTACTGATTTGTTCGTACTTCCCTCCTATAGAGAGGGGTTACCTAATGTTCTCATCGAAGCAGGAAGCATGGGAATTCCTCTTATAGCCACCAACATCAACGGGTGCAATGAAATCATTCAAGATGGAATAAATGGGCTGTTATGTGAAAAAAAAGATATTGAAAGCTTGAAAAAAGCTATTGAAAAGTTAATGTTCAACAAAGAACTCTATCTCTTACTCAAGAATAACGTAAGAAATTCTATTATAAAACGCTACTCTCAAAAGTTTTTTTGGGAAGAGTTGAAAAAACATTTACTCTATGCAGAAGAAACAAAATGAATATCTTATTCACAGGTACAAGCGGTTTTATAGGTCGTTATTTCACAAAAAAATATTCAGAAGTTTTTACTATCAATGCTTTTTCGTTTCAAAGAGATGATTTTGAAAGTTTAGATTTAGTAGGAATAGAAACCGTTGTCCATCTCTCAGCCCTCGTTCATCAGATGAACGGGGCGAGTGCCGAAGAATATGAAAAAATCAATGTTACACAAACGATAGAATTAGCCAAAAAAGCAAAAAAAGCAGGTGTTCGACATTTTATTTTTATGAGCACGGTAAAAGTATATGGAGAGGAAACGTTCCTCCCCTATAATGAGAATAGTAAGTGTACGCCCGAAGATGATTACGGAAAAAGTAAATACAAGGCAGAACAAGCATTGCAAGAGTTAGAAAATGATAGTTTTATCGTTTCGATTATCAGAACACCCATCGTGTATGGTTATGGTGTCAAAGCCAATATCAAAAACCTTATAAAGTTAGTAAAAAATGTCTCTATTTTACCTTTTGCAGAGATACACAACAAGCGAAGCATGGTATATATTGGCAATTTGTGTCATTTAATCAATGAAATTATTCTTCAAAAACAAAGTGGAATATTTTTAGCAAGTGATGATAGCGCATTAAGTACAACAGAACTCATCGAGTCAATTGCTAAAGACTTAAATAAAAAAATACGTTTTGAAAAAATACGTTTTTTCGAATCTCTTTTAAAATGTTTTAAGCCCTCGTTTCACAAACGACTTTATCAGAGCTTGGAAGTTGACAACACCCTTACAAAAGAACGATTAAACCTCAAAAATCCCTATACAACAGAAGAGGGGATCAGAACTATGATTAAAGGGGAAGCTCAATGGCACTAAAACGAGTATTTGATTTTATACTGGCACTCATGGCTTTTTTAGTATTATCGCTTATATTTTTGGCAGTTGCTCTATCGGTACGATTGACTTCAAAAGGTCCTATATTCTATTGGTCACAGCGAGTCGGTAAAAATAATACCATTTTTTTAATGCCAAAATTTCGCAGTATGTGGATTGATACCCCCGCCGTTGCCACCCATCTTCTCAACAACCCTGAAGCACTTCTAACCCCCATTGGCTCGTTTTTGCGTAAAAGCAGTTTGGATGAACTCCCACAATTATGGAGTATTTTAAAAGGGGACATGAGCTTTGTGGGTCCCAGACCGGCTTTGTTTAACCAAGACGACTTAATTTCTCTGCGCACTGCAGAAAGGGTTCATACCCTCACCCCAGGACTAACAGGATGGGCACAAATTAACGGTCGTGATGAACTTCCAATCCCTCAAAAAGTTGCCCTTGATACAGAATACATGCAACAACAATCTTTTTGGTTTGATTTAAAAATCATTGCTTTAACTTTTTTAAAAGTACTCAAAAAAGATGGTATAAATCATTGAGCATTCATCACATTGATAAAGCCAACCCTTTTGGCTAAAATACCCTTACCAAAACTTGGAGCAACAACAATGCTAAAATTAAATGAAAATAGAACTTCTTTACGCACTTTACTTATTTTTATTACTATAGCATATCTTTTTTCTCTCTCTATGCGGTATATTTGGGTTAATGAATTCAACTCTATGCCTCAGTTTCATTGGAATAATGAACTAATGATCAACACAAACGATGGTTATTTATTTGCTGAAGGAGCACGAGACATTCGCAATGGTACACATCAAGCAAATGATTCCTCCGGCATCGATGACTCTTTAGCTAAACTCACAGCAGTCCTCTCTAAAATTGTTCCCGTTAGTTTTGAAACGCTCATCCTTTATATGCCGTCATTTTTTGGTTCTCTTATCATCTTACCGCTGATTTTGATTGGACGAGCACTAAATCAAACAACAATGGGATTCATAGCCGCTCTTCTTGGCTCAATAGCCAATAGTTATTACAATCGTACTATGACCGGTTATTACGACACAGATATGCTTAATATCGTCTTGCCGGTACTAGAAATATATTCCCTTATTCTCGCAATCACCCATCAGCGCAATCGCTATCTTATCCCCATCACTATTTCTATCACGGTGTACCAATGGTGGTATCCGCAAGCTTACGCACTAGATACGGCTCTTTTCGCAATGATTATCGGATATACCTTATTTTTTGATCGCAAAAATATTTATCTTTACAAAATAGCCCTCTTTATCCTTCTTGGAATTTTATCGTTACCGATTAGCCTTAAAATTGGATTAGCTATCACTATTTTTACATTATTTCACTATCAACGCGATCTCTCCCATAAACTGTTTTGGTATCTTTTCGCAGCAATTATCGGAATATTCTTTTTTACCGGCGGTATTGATCCAATTTGGGTTTTTCTTAAAGGATATATATTCCAAAGCAGTAAGGTGGGGGAATCTTCTTTACGATTTTATGACGTTATGTCTACCGTTCGTGAAGCTGGACATATCCCATTTAATGTTTTTGCAGAACGTATCAGTGGGCATACCATTACTTTTCTGCTGGCATGTATTGGCTATATTATGGCTATTATTGCCTATAGACCACTCCTTATAACGCTGCCTCTTGTCGGACTTGGATTTATAGCAATGTTTGCAGGGTTACGTTTTACCATCTATGCTGTTCCCGTCATGGCAATTGGATTTGCCTATTTATTGTTATGGAGCACTCAGCGTATTGAAAAATCGTGGCTTCGATATACGATACTTCTTGTTTTTACCGGGGTAGGACTTTATCCAAATTATCTGCATATCAAAGAGTATATGACACCAACAGTTTTCACTGCTCAAGAAGTCACAACTCTCGACAAACTCCATAAAATTGCAGGACGTGAGGATTATGTCGTTACATGGTGGGATTATGGCTATCCAATCCGCTACTACAGCGATGTCAAGACATGGATTGATGGAGGACAACACAGCGGATACGATAACTATCCAGCCTCATTTGTATTAACAGCGCAAGAACCTGTATCTGCAGCTCACATGATGCGATTATTTACGGAGTACTCAGAACAAAGCTATTATGATAAAAATAACACGAAAACAAAATTTGAGTACATGATGACCAAAGAAGGGTTTAATGAACCGGATGAGTTTTTAACTGCATTAGCTTTACCCGAATATAAACTTCCAAAAAAGAACAGAGATGTTTATCTCTATCTACCATTACGTATGATGGAAATTCTTCCAACCGTGACTCTTTTCAGTAATTTGGATCTTAAAAATCCTGATAATCGAGAACAACCATTCTTTTATTCAACTCAGTCAACACAAGACACCGGAAAAACCATTGAGCTTGGAAGTAGAATATCTGTTATTAAAGATAAAAATATTGTCAAAATTGGAAATCAAGAAGTTCCGATCAAAGCTTTTTACCAAGTCGGCTATGACAAAACCAATACCCTTCAAATCAACGAACAACACTTTGCTTCTGCTGGATTAACCCTTATCTACATGGCAAGCTATGGACGATTTTTAGTTTTGGATGATTTTTATTTTAATTCGACCTACATTCAGATGTTTGTCTTAGAACGATACAATCACAATCTTTTTGTTCCTGTTTTAAGTGATCCTATGAGTAAAATTTATAAGCTCAAGATATAATCAATGCAACAAGAAAAGCCAAGTACAGAAATATTGACACCAAGCAGTACAAAACGTCTGACTTTTTTTGTCTTTTCTGATTTATTACTTTCTTTTTTTACTCTTTACAGTGCGTATCTGCTTCGTTTTAATTTTGCCATCCCAGAAAACTTTCTTCTCCCCTTTTGGTTCATTTCATTTTTGATTATTGTTCTAAAAATATCTATCATTACTCTCTTGAATGGTTACCGTTTCATTTGGCGTTTTTTTGCTCTCAATGATGCTAAAAAGCTTTTTTTTGCCCATCTTTTAACGTACAGTCTCTTTGCGCTACTATTTTTCCTCTTCCCTGAACCTTTCTTGCCATTTCCAAGAAGTGTTATTCTAATTGACTTGCTTCTTTCTTTTACTCTCTTGGGAGCACTACGTTTTTCCAAACGGCTGATGATGGAGTCTAGTGGTAATATCAGCAAACTTAAACCAGCCATTATCATAGGAATCTCCCCCAATACGGATACTCTCATTAAAAGCCTATTGAAGGGAGACTACTATCCTCTTGCCATTATTGCTGTCCTTGACAAAAATCAGAACATGGTTGGCTCAACGATTCATAATATCAAAGTGTATAATTTTCATCAACTCCATGAGCTTACCCAAAAACATTCTATTTCGACCGCAATCATTGAAGGATCATTACCTCAAGAAGCATTGCAACAAATCTACACCGAACTCAAAGAAACTTCTATTGCGGAGATTAAACGCTCCATTAACATAGACGACACCATAAGCAGCGTTGAACCTCTTCGGATAGAAGATCTTCTCGCCCGTCATCCGAAAGATCTCAATCCCCAGACCATCGAGAGCTTTCTGCAGGGTAAAACAATTGTGATTACCGGCGCAGGAGGGAGTATCGGGAGCGAGCTCGCATTACAATGTCACCGCTTTGGAGCAGCACACCTCATCTTAATCGATCACAGTGAATACAATCTTTATCAAATTGGAGAAAAACTTCCTTCTGCATCGCTGAAGCTGTGCAATATACTGGATAAACCAATACTTGATTCCATCATCTGCAGTAGCAAGCCTGATGTGCTCATCCACGCTGCAGCATACAAACATGTCCCTCTATGCGAAGCCAATATCCATGCGGCTATCACCAACAACATCATCGGAAGCTGTAATGTTATCGACAGCGCTATAAACCATAATGTTGCCAAAATAGTCGTCATCTCAACCGATAAAGCAGTCCGTCCCACCAACATCATGGGAACAACCAAACGTATAGTAGAGCTTTATGCTCAGAATGTTGATTCACACAATAGCGAGATTGTAGCGGTTCGTTTTGGAAATGTTTTGGGTTCCAGTGGAAGTGTTATCCCGAAATTCAAAGAACAAATCGATGCGGGGGGACCTATTACCCTAACGCACCCTAAAATTACTCGCTATTTTATGCTCATTCATGAGGCATGCCAACTTGTGCTTCAAGCTGCTGCTATTGCGCGTGGAGGTGAGCTTTTTATCCTTGATATGGGTAAACCCATTAAAATTATTGATTTGGCGCGAACAATGATACGTCTTTATGCCCATAAAGAGATTGAAATCCTCATCACAGGATTACGTCCGGGGGAAAAACTGTACGAGGAGCTTTTAATTGATGAGAGTGAGCAAAAAACAGCATTTGAATCCATTATGATTGCAAGATCATCGCCCTATAAAATTGAAAAATTAAAAGAAGATATTGAGAAGCTATTAATAAGCAAGACGGTGATTCAAGATTTACAAAAAATTGTGCCAGAGTTTCAATCCCCTGGCATTTAAAATTTACAATTCAGTCTTTAGCGCAGCCCCATTAGAAGCATTGGAAACGAGAAGACTGTAACGCTTGAGCCACTTGGACGTAATCTCTTTTTTGTGAGGCTTCCATGCCAATCGTCGAGTTGAGAGAACCTCTTCATCAACATTAAGCTGCAATAGATGGGTATCAACATCAATCTCAATTTCATCCCCATCCTCGATAAGAGCAATTAATCCTCCCTCAGCAGCCTCTGGACTCACGTGCCCGATGGATGCCCCGCGTGTCGCACCGCTAAAACGTCCGTCTGTGATAAGGGCTACACTTTCACCCAGCCCCATACCCATAATAAGTGCCGTGGGGGCTAGCATCTCTTGCATCCCAGGACCACCTTTTGGTCCTTCATAGCGGATAACGACGACATCACCTGCCTTCACTTTATGCCCCATAATCCCACTAATAGCTTCATTTTGAGAATTAAAACAAATTGCTTTCCCTGTAAACTGACGCATATTGGGAGTAATTCCTGCCGTTTTAACAACGGCTCCTTCTAATGCCAAATTACCGAATAAAATCGAGAGTCCACCAACTTGCGAAAAAGCATTTTCATTGGTATGGATAATACTGGTATCTTTGATCACCGCATCTTTAATTCGCTCACCCAGTGTCTCACCCGTAACCATCAACGCATCAAGCTCTAGTAAACCACCTCGACGACTTACTTCTTTCATAACGGCATTGACTCCTCCAGCACGGTTAATATCGTCCATGTGTACCGTCGATAATGATGGAGAAATTTTTGCGATATGGGCAACTTTCTCCGAAATTTCATTAATTTTATGAATGCTAAAATCAACCTCCGCTTCTTTGGCAATACTCAACAAATGCAATACTGTATTCGAAGAACCGCCCATCGCCATATCGATTACAAAAGCATTGTGGATTGCTTTGTCGTTGAGAATATTGCGCATATTCCACTTCTCACTGTTTTTATCCAGTGTCATCTCGACAATACGTTTCGCAGCAATTTTAACCATCGCAATACGCTCAGGTGTCATCGCTAAAACCGTGCCGTTACCCGGCAATGCAACTCCCATCGCCTCACAAAGGGTATTCATCGAGTTTGCCGTAAACATACCCGAACATGATCCGCCGCTTGGGCAGGCTTCACATTCGATTTCGTAGAGTTCTTCATCACTCATCTTGCCATTAGCATGTTGACCCACAGCTTCAAACGCGGTTGCAAGATCGATAGGTGTCCCGTCTTTTTTATGTCCCGCCTTCATCGGTCCGCCTGAAACAAAAATCGTCGGAACATTCACGCGAAGAGCTCCCATTAACATACCTGGCACGATCTTGTCACAGTTCGGGATACAAATCAATCCGTCAAGCTTGTGCGCATTCATCACCGTTTCGATACTGTCGGCAATCAACTCACGACTTGGTAAGCTGTACAACATCCCATCGTGACCCATAGCAATACCATCATCCACCCCGATGGTATTAAACTCAAATGGCACACCGCCCGCTTCGCGAATCGCTTCTTTTACAATACGACCGTACTCTTGGAGAAAAAAATGCCCCGGAATAATGTCAATATGGGAGTTTGCGACACCAATAAACGGCTTATTAAAGTCTTCATCTTTTAATCCCGTTGCTCGCAACAAACTTCGGTGAGGAGTACGATCAAACCCTTTTTTAATTGTATCACTGCGCATAAAAATTCCTTAATACTTTCAATATTTCTCATTATAGCGAATTTTTTATTCTCACCTCTTTACATGCCTGCTTTTTTTTGCTATACTTCCATTCCACAAAAAATGCGGGAATAGCTCAGTGGTAGAGCACGACCTTGCCAAGGTCGGGGTCGCGAGTTCGAACCTCGTTTCCCGCTCCATATACCTCAGTTGAAATATCAAAACTTTGATGTTTTAGTTGAGGTATTTTTTTTGTTATCGTTGCCCGGATGGCGAAATCGGTAGACGCAAGGGACTTAAAATCCCTCGGTGGTAACACTGTGCCGGTTCAAGTCCGGCTCCGGGCACCACAATTACATGGATGGTGGCATGGCCAAGTGGTAAGGCGCTGGTTTGCAAAACCTTGACCCCCAGTTCGAATCTGGGTGCCACCTCCAAGATGTAAAAAATACGCTCCTTTTTATGCGGGTCACTGGCAGAGTGGTCGATTGCACCGGTCTTGAAAACCGGCGAGGGTTAAACCTCCTAAGGTTCAAATCCTTAGTGGCCCGCCATCATACGAAAATCCCCTTCAAATATCAATTAAAATAAACAATTTTAAATCACATTAGCAATCCTCATAGCTCGCTAAAGCTCGCAGTTTACGTAGTTTCCTCACAAAAATTCAAAATTATCCCCCACGTCTCTTGTAGTGTCTTATACGGCGTTTTAGCGTGTAGCGTTGACGAGATACGTACTTTTTTTTGTAATATTTGGATACTCTCATTATATGTCATAAAATATTACAAGTGAGGGCTCATAAATGACCGTGTATGGGGGATTACGACTAACTACCTTAGAGGTAAAAAATGCACAACCAAAAGAGAAGGGATATACTCTCATCGACGGTGGAGGATTACAACTAACTGTAAAAATAGATGGGAAAAAAATATGGAAAATTCGTTATACCTTAGAAGGAAAACCAATTTTTTTGTAATATATATCAAAAGACGATTGAACATAGCTTTTCAACTCATTAAGCTTAAAGAGGTCTGGTTCACGATTATAGAATAAATCTTGCAGCATCTTATTGATAGAATTTCGTGTAGTTTGAATTAAATTATTTTCATGTATATCCACTAAACGTGATGCGTTAGCCGCTAGCGGCAGCCTGATTCGAAGCTTCTTCTGCATCATTAGCTGCCATCCAAGTGAGAATATCCATTGAACTACCCATTTAAATTCATTCTAAAACAAAAAATATAAATATTATATAAAATTATGTATTTTTTTATAATAATTTTTGTCCATTCTGATTATTATATTACTATAAGTAACTTCAATAAGAATTACGCTTTAAAATATTTTTTTCTAGTAAATATATCAGATAAGTGAACTAAAGTCACCATTTCTATAAAAAAATATGCCCAAACACCCGAAGACAAGCAAAAAATTATTTTTTGTATAAAGCCAAGATATTGATTATTCAATAACTTATGCTTCATTATACTCTCTTCATAAGCCTTTAAATTTAGTGGATGAACCTTTAAAGTCTGATATATTTATTGATAAAATACTCGTCTCTAACTCTTTATTATGACTTTCGATATAGAAAATTGCAGAAAATAAAACAAATAAAGCAGGAAGTACAACTTTCAATAAATCAAAGCTTTTTTGCCGTGTGTTGTCAAATAGAAAAGCTCCAAGAAACATTACAAGAAGAATATCTAGCGCGTCTGCCACGCTATGCGTTAAATCATCCGCTTCCCAATTATAAGATAGTACATACCAAATAGACCATACCGACAACAATATTACGGTCATTTTTATAATAAAAAACCAATACTTTAGTGCCATTTTAAAATCTTCCTTTATTCAAAGTGATAAAAACCTATTTTACCTAACTAATTTTTAAATTTGTCAAACTTAAAATATACAAATTTGAAAATTAAATATTATTAACCAAATATCATAACCGGCGAGGATGCAGTAGCAAACTCCATAAAATAGGATATTACTAGAGGGTTTGTAAAGAGAGTAAGTCTAAAAAATGTCTTTATACGCCTAATTTGTCTAAAATATGTTATCATTCGATGATAATTAAAGGAGTCCAGTTTGGGTGATTTAGAAAATCTTCTTTTGTTAGATGGTGAAATCTTTCCAATGGATAACGGCTATTGGGTCAAGTTTGAGGCCAAAATAGTTGAGGCTAGTGAAAACATCCCTCATGGGGTTCGCTACTCTTTGACTTTGCATGACAAGAACAATCATCGAATCATGGGTTATGACAATGCCCATAGCTACAAGCCAAGCAGTTTTCGTTATGGATCGCGTAAAACCACCTGGGACCATATACACAAGAAGGAAGAAACCTTTCCGTATGAGTTCGATTGTGCCGGAGTCCTTATGGAAGACTTCTGGAACAGTATCAATTACTATTTAGAAAACCATTGAAGGATTAAAGGATGAAATCAAAAATTTTATACGTCGGTATCATGAATAAAGCCGATTACATCAAACGTACCATCAGTATTGCAAAGGGGGAGTATAAACCCAAAGCGGATGAACCAAAAGTATGGTTCGAATCGATCAAATCTCTTGCCCAAATTCTCAGTAATGAAAACCAAGACCTTTTAAAGATTATCGATGAAAAACACCCTCGTTCACTTACTGAACTTGAAGTACTTAGCGGTCGAAAAAAATCAAATCTTTCCAGAACACTCAAAACATTGGAACGATACGGGATTGTTGAGCTTCATAAAGAGAAAAACAATCTGATTCCAACAGTACAGGCAACTGACTTTCGGGTTGAGTTTGGACTAGGTACGAGCGCTGCATAATTATAGATCTTCTGTAATGAATGGTAAAAGCATCAAGAATATTTTAAGTGACACTGCCTCGCTAGACCAAGTAGTTTCTCCGCCATACTTTCGTTACATGAGGCACGGAAAAGACACATTCAACTTTTACCGGCGATCAAGTATATCTTCGGTTTCAATTCTAATATACGGGCAACCTTGACTCTGTTGAGCATCTCAAACTCCATCTGATTCCAAAATTATAATTTATAATATGAGTATAACGCTAATCGTTCATCTTTCATGTATAGAATTCAATAGTATAATAAAGCATTATTCTTTCTAATATCTACTCAAGGAGTTTACTATGGAAACAAAATTTCAGAATGCACCGCTGAAAGTCTCTTTGGATGCCAATAAAGAATATTGGTACTGTACCTGCGGTCTATCTCAGACATTCCCGTTTTGTGATGGAAGCCATGAAGGAACCGATAAAGCACCCATTAAGTTTTCTGTCAATGTTGAAACTGATAAATGGATATGCCGTTGCGGACGCTCAGGAAGAAAACCATATTGCGATGGCTCACACCAGCAAGGCGGCTAAAGTAACTTCTCCATCAAATACGCAATAATCGGTAATGTGACCAATGAAATGACAATCCCATATCCGACCAATGCCGCACTAAGGGCTGGGGCAAATCCTGAAGCGATTGCGAGGGCTCCAGCGGTAATCATTGAGGGCATTCCCGATTCTAAAACCGCCGTCTTCATCGCGAGTGGCTCTACTCCCATCGCAAATAAAAGTCCAAATGCAAAAAATGGCATCAATACAAGCTTAAGAACCAAAGCTTTGGACAAAAGTGGATAATCAATCTCTCCTCCTAACCGCATCGAATACCCCACCGAGACTAAAGCTAGCGGTACTAAGGTCGATGAGAGCAGTTGTAAATAAGGCTGTGAGGTCAGGGGTATCTCTCCAAAGACGAGGGCAAAAACAAGAAAAATAAACGGTGGGAAAAAGAGAAGTTTTTTGACAATTAATCGTTTATGAAATAATCCTGTCTCGTAACGGGCAATCACCGCTGCTCCATACAAAGAGAGGATCAAAAACGTCCCAAACTGATCATACATCAAGACATAAGGAATTGCATTTTCACCCAAAAGTGTGTGAACGATCGGAATTCCAACAAACGAAGTATTGCCCAAAGGCATAACCAAAAGGAGTGCTGCACGAACATGGGGAGGATGATTTCTCGTCATAACAATGACGAGAGCAATAACCATTGGCAGCAACAGCCATGGGATAAGAATCACACTTAATGCGGAAAAGTCCAAATGAATTTTAGGCACTTGTATCAATACCGTTGCGGGGAGCGAAACATAAATTACAAAAAAATTAAGACTTTTTGAAAAATCAATCGGAGCATCGGCTGTTTGAAGGATAATTCCTATAAGCAGCAGTGCAATAATAAAAATAAATTGCTCCATAATTTCTCCAAATAAATTTAATCATTTTATAAAAATCTTATTTTATCCGATATAGATATAACTCCAAATAAAGGAGAGAAAATGGATCCTATTAATTCGAACACAATGACTTCTTCTAGTGTGTCTGCTTTGAAAAAGGCGATAGATTTAGAAGGTCAGGGAGTAATGAAAGCATTGGAGAGTGCGCAAGTGCCTGCTCCTCAACAAAATTCAGGTTCGTCAATTACCGGCATTGGTCAAACGCTTGACCTTCGTGCATAATCAACTTGCCATCTTTATGGTAGGTTGATTATTGTCCCCATTGGTTTGAAAGCAACCGTATTTCTTGTTTCATCTTATCCCCATGTCCCACATAATCAAATTCTTCATTACAATTTTTTGCTGAAAACTCTAGTTCTCGTGCCATCTCGTAAAGTTCACTAAACTGCATATTTCCCGCACTTCCCTTTAGTGAATGGGCACATCTTTCAATTGTGGCATACTCGTTTGAGTCCCATATCGTGTGCAATGTTTTAATAATTGCTTCGGCTTCTTCTAAAAAACTTTCAATAAGAGCTGGAATATGTTTTACTTTTATCCCTATTTTCATTGCCAAAGCTTCATAATCCGTTGCATCACTTTTCGTCTTGGGAGCAACTTCATTTTCAACCATTTTTTGGAGCGTATCTAGTTCTTTATCGCGCTTATCCACTCTTGCAATCTCATGAGCAACAAAATGATTAAAGTGTTTTGAGTTGATTGGTTTACGCAAAAAACGTTTGGCTCCGATGTGTTTCATGTGATTAATGTCACCACAGTGTTCATCCGCACTCACAATAAAAAGCATCGAAACAAACTGCTGGGAAAGGGCAAAAAGTCTCCCAACAAATTCAAAACCATCCATTCCTGGCATATTAATATCACTAAAAATAATGTCCGCACCGTTTTGTTCAATGTGTTCTAATGCTTTACCGCCATCACTAAAGAGCGAAATACATTCATCGGAAACACCCAACTCTTCCAAAAGGGCATAAATGGTTAACAATACCGTTTTGGAATCATCGAGCACCACTATTTTCATTGTATTCCTGACGAAAAAATTTAATATATAAGCGTACCATAATTTTACTATAATGTCACAACTTTTACCCATTGAGAACTTATGAAGCTAAACTATACCTCTCCCTCAACCTCTTTTATGACCATTTTAAAATGGCAACTCTCTAAGCGATTTAGTGTAGAA
>Ga0208103_1000453_pt1 | contig 13552 bp, 10 predicted proteins | sample CryBogmetaGMA75M_FD_184550 | JGI IMG/M metagenome (GOLD analysis project Ga0208103, IMG submission 184550) | Freshwater microbial communities from Crystal Bog, Wisconsin, USA - MA7.5M (SPAdes) | ecosystem: Environmental > Aquatic > Freshwater > Lake | place: Crystal Bog, Wisconsin, USA... | reverse complement strand
GCGTCATCGGCTTCTACCATTTTGTTGAGGCGGATCAGGCGACATTGACCCTGCAGAACTGGTCTACCCGAACCAAAGCGGAGTTTTGCCGGGCGGAAGGAAAGGGAGCGCACTACGGCATCGACAAGGCCGGCGTCTGGGTGGATTGCGTGCACCAGCGAAAGCCGGTGATCCATAATGATTACGCCTCACTTCCCCATCGCAAAGGGATGCCCGAAGGTCATGCGGTCGTGATCCGGCAACTGGTGGTGCCAGTCATGCAAGGCGAGCGGGTGATGGCGATTCTCGGCGTCGGGAACAAACCGGACGATTATACGCCAGTGGACGTCGCTGTCGTTTCCGAGCTTGCCGGTCTGGCTTGGCAAATTGCCGTTCGCAAACGGGCGGAGGAGGCCCTGAGCCAATCCCGCAAGGCGGCGCTGAACCTGATGACGGATGCCGTCGCGGCGCGCGACCGGGCGGAGCAGATGAACAAGGAACTAGAGTTGAACTCCCACCGCATGCAAGTACTGCTGCAACTGAACCAGATGAGGGAGGCAACGCTGATGGAGACCACGGATTTTGCCCTGGAAGAAGCCGTACGGTTGACCCAAAGCACAATCGGTTATTTGGCATTTCTCAATGAAGATGAAAGCGTCCTCACGATGCACGCATGGTCGAAATCCGCCATGGCGGAGTGCGCCATCATCGATAAGCCGATCATCTATCCCGTCGACACCACCGGACTATGGGGCGAAGCGGTCCGGCAGCGCCGGCCCGTCTTCACGAACGATTACGCTGCCGCCAATCCGTTGAAAAAAGGCTATCCACAGGGGCACGTGGCCGTGAAGCGCCACATGAATGTTCCCGTGTTCGAGGGCTCCCGGATTGTCCTTGTCGCGGGTGTAGGCAACAAGAACGAAGAGTATAGTGAGAACGACGCCCAGCAGTTGACCTTGCTCATGGAAGGCATGTGGCGGCTGATAGAGCGCAGGCGATTAGGGGAGGAACTGCAGGAGAGCGAGGCCAGATTATCTACGATTTTTAAGAACGATCCCACAGGGATTTTCATAGTGAATGGAAAGACCCGAATTATTTACGATGTGAACGATTCCGCACTGGAGGTCATTGGACTTCCCAGGGGGGATGTGGTCGGGAAGGTCTGTCATAGATTTCTGTGTCCGGCTGAAACGATGTGCTGTCCTGTTTGTGATTTGGGGCAATTGGTCGACCGCTCTGAGCGTGTGCTGCTCAAGCCAGACGGGACCAGAATACCGATACTGAAATCCGTTGTTCCCATCAAGCTCAAGGGTGAGGACTACTTGCTCGAGAGTTTCATAGATATTACCGACCGCAAACGGGCGGAGGAGGAGCTGCGTATTGCTTCTCTCTATGCGCGCAACCTAATTGAGACGAGCCTTGACCCGCTGCTGACCATCAGTGCCGATGGCAAGATCATGGATGTGAATAAGACCACCGAGCAGGTAACCGGCGTTTCAAGGGAAAAACTGATCGGCAGTGATTTCTCCGATTACTTCACGGAGCCCGATAAAGCCAGAGAGGGTTATAAACAAGTATTCACGCAGGGTTTTGTGAAGGACTATTCTCTCACGATTCGCCATAGTTCGGGTCGCACCACAGACGTGCTCTACAACGCCAGTGTGTACAAGAACGAAGCCGGAGAGGTGCAGGGAGTCTTTGCCACTGCCCGCGACATCACCGAGCGAAAACAGGCCGAAGAAGAAACCAAGAAACAACTCGACGAACTGTTTCGCTGGCACAACGCCACGCTCGGCCGCGAGAGTCGTATCCTTGATCTCAAGCGTGAGGTAAATGAACTGCTGGGCAAAGCCGGCGATCCGCCCCGATACCCCAGTGCAGAATCACAAGACAAAAAGGAGGAATGAACAATGAAAAAAACAAGAACGCAACTACCCAAATCGCCGACCGGCATCCAGGGGCTGGACGAAGTCACGGGCGGTGGGCTGCCCAAAGGGCGGCCTACGCTGATCTGCGGCGGCGCGGGCTGCGGCAAGACCCTCATCGCCATGGAGTTTCTGGTGCGCGGCGCGAGGCAGTTCAACGAGCCGGGCGTCTTTATGGCTTTCGAAGAGACCGCCAAAGACCTGACCCAGAACGTCTCCTCGCTCGGGTTCGACTTGAAAGATCTGATCGCCCGCAAAAAGATCGTGCTGGATTTTGTCTACATCGAGCGCAGCGAAATCGAAATGACCGGCGAATACGATCTGGAAGGATTGTTCATCCGCCTCGGGCAGGCCATTGACTCCATCGGCGCCAAGCGCGTCGTGCTGGATACCATCGAGTCGCTCTTCTCCGGCTTGCCTAATCCGCTCATCCTGCGCGCGGAACTGCGCCGCCTGTTTCGCTGGCTCAAAGACAAGGGGGTGACTGCCATCATCACCGGCGAACGCGGCGATGAGACGCTGACGCGCCAGGGGCTCGAAGAGTACGTCTCCGACTGCGTGATCGTGCTCGACCATCGCGTGAACGAACAGGTCACCTCGCGGCGGTTGCGCGTGGTCAAGTATCGCGGCTCGACGCATGGCACGAACGAGTATCCATTCCTGATTGACGAAGACGGTATCCTGGTGCTGCCGGTCACGTCGCTCGGCTTAAAGAACATTGCCTCCACCGATCGAATCCCCACCGGCATTGCGCGCCTCGACACGATGCTGGGCGGCGCGGGCTGTTACCGCGGCAGCAGCGTGCTGGTCTCCGGCACGGCGGGCACCGGCAAGAGCAGTATCGCCGCGCACTTTGCCGATGCTGCCTGCCGTCGCGGCGAACGCGCCCTCTATTTTGCCTTTGAGGAATCTCCCAGTCAGATCATGCGCAACATGCGTTCCATCGGGATTGGCCTGGAGCCGTGGGTGCAGAACGGCCTGCTCCAATTTCAGGCGATCCGCCCCACGTTTACGGGTTTGGAAATGCACCTGACGATGATCCACAAAGCGGTCAACGCCTTCAAACCGCAGGTCGTGATTGTGGACCCGTTGAGCAGCTTTGTCATGGGGAGCAATAAGACAGAAGTAAAATCCATGTTGATGCGGCTGGTGGATTTCCTCAAAATGAGTAAAGTCACAAGTATGTTCACCATGTTGACTTCGAACAGCGGCTATATCGAGGCAGGAGACGTTGCCATTTCGTCGCTGATTGACACCTGGATGTCACTGCTCGACATCGAAAGCGGCGGCGAGCGGAATCGCTGCTTGAGCGTCGTGAAATCGCGCGGCATGGCGCACTCGAATCAGATTCGTGAGTTCCTGCTGACCGATCACGGTGTGGAATTGCGCGATGTTTACGTCGGCCCGGAGGGCGTGCTGACCGGTTCGGCGCGGCAGGCACAAGAGGCGCGAATACAAGCCCTGCTGATGGTGAAAAAGCAGGATGTCGAGTTACGACATATCGAGCTGGAAGGCAAGCGCAAGGCGCTGGAAGCGCAGATCGTCGCCATGCGCGCCGTGTTTGAGGCGCAAGAAGCCGAGGCGCTGAGAATCATCAGGCAAGAACAAGCGCAGGAAACGCAACTGGCAAAAGAACGTATAGACATGGAGGTGAGCCGCAAAGCAGATACCGCAGCGGATACGGCAACGAGAAAACAAAAAGGAGGGGCGAAATGAAAACGAAACCGACTGCACAAAAGTCCGCGCCGCCTGAAGTCAGGCCAACCGAAGCAAAATCAGACACCTTTATCCTGCGCCTGTACGTCGCCGGACAAACGTCAAAATCAGTGGCGGCTTTTGTCAATCTCAAGAAAATCTGCGAAGAACATCTGTCCGGGCGGTATAAAATTGAAGTGATCGACCTGATAGAAAACCCGCAACTGGCGAGCGGCGACCAGATCCTGGCCATCCCGACGCTGGTGCGGAAACTGCCGGAACCGGTTCGCAAGATCATCGGCGATCTCTCCAACACCGAGCGCGTGCTGATCGGGTTGGATCTGCTGCCGAGGGAATAGGAGGATGCCATGCCAAGAAAGCGCGTGCTCGATTCGACGAAAGCGTTTGAACAATCGCTGGCCGGTCCACAGGAAGAACGCTATATTTTAAGGTTATATATAACCGGCATGACACCGCAATCCGTGCGCGCCATCGCCAATGTCAAGAAAATCTGCGAGGAACACCTGCACGGGCGCTACGAGCTGGATGTGGTTGATCTCTACCAACAACCCCAACTGGCGAAGGGCGAGCAGATCATCGCCGCACCGACCCTCATCAAGAAATTGCCGCACCCCCTGCGCCGTATCATCGGCGATATGTCGAAAACCGAACGCGTGCTGGTGGGGCTGGATTTGCGAAAGAAAGAGACAGGGCAATGAAGCTCAAAACTCAAGAACAACTCTTGCTTGAACTGGAAGACCTGCGCGCGCGGCTGGACGAAGCCGAAGATACTTTGCGCGCCATTCGCAGCGGCGAGGTGGACGCGCTTGTTGTCTCGGGCGTGGGCGGTGAGCAAGTCTATACGCTCAAAGGCGCCGATCATTCTTACCGGGTGCTGATCGAGGATATGAATGAGGGCGCGCTCATGATGACATTGGATGGTGTCATCTTGTATTCCAACCGGCGCTTTGCCGAGATGATCAAGACGCCGCTCGAAAGGGTAATCGGTTCCATGATCAGCACCTGGATTGTACCCGATAGCCATGATATTCTTCAGGTGCTGCTACTAAAAGATGATACCGAAACCCGCCGCCACGGGGAAATCACACTGCTTGCCAGCGATGGAGCGTTAGTGCCGGGGCATCTCTCCACTAACGTTTTGCAGATGGAAGAGACACAGAAATTACTTTGCCTGGTGGTAACCGACCTGAGCGAATCGAAACGCAACGAGGCGCTTACCGCTTCCGAAAAGTTGGTGCAGGAGTTGCTGATAGCTTCCAACCAATCGCGCCGTGCGTTGCTGAGCGTAATCGAAGACCAGAAGCGGGCGGAGGAAGATCTCCGAACACTAAACGAAGAACTGGAGCAGCGGGTTGCCGAACGCACCACTCAGTTGAGTGCCGCCAACAAGGAATTGGAGGCCTTCAGCTATTCCGTCTCTCACGATCTGCGGGCGCCGCTGCGGTCGGTAGACGCGTTTGCCAAAATGATCGAGGAAGACTACGCGGAGCGGCTGGATGGCGAAGGCCGGCGGCTGTTGCAGGTCATCCGTGACAGCGCGCACGACATGGGTCAACTCATCAGCGATCTGCTTGCGTTCTCCCGGCTGAGTCGGAAGGACCTGAAGATGGGGCGCATCGGAATGAGCAAACTTGTCGAAGACGTCCGGCGGCAGGTCGAACAGGTCGAGACCGGTAGGGCCATCCGATGGAACCTCGGCGAATTGCCTCCTGCCTTCGGTGACGAGGCGATGATCTGCTTGGTGCTGACCAACCTGCTCGCCAACGCCGTCAAGTACACCCGGCCCCGGCGGGAGGCGGCCATCGGCATCAGCGGTCGCGTGGAAGGGAACGATGTCGTCTATTCCGTGACGGACAACGGCGTCGGCTTCGACATGGCGTACAAGGACAAGCTGTTCGGCGTCTTCCAGCGGCTGCACACGATCGCTGAATTTGAAGGCACAGGCATCGGCCTGGCGCTGGTGCAGCGTATCGTCCAGCGCCACGGCGGGCGAGTCTGGGCCGAAGGAAAGCTCAATGAGGGAGCGACGTTCTATTTCACACTGCCGTGTCCCAAGAACGAAGAGGACGAAATGAGACAGGCAGAGAAGGAGGAGAAAACAGCATGACAACGAGTGGCATCGAGATTCTTCTGGTTGAGGACAACCCGCGCGATGTGGAAATGACGCTGCGGGCGCTGAGGAAGCATAACCTGGCCAACAATGTGCACGTGGTAAAGGACGGCGCCGAAGCCCTGGAGTTCATCTTCTCCAGAGGCGCCTACGCGCACAAAGACCTGAACGACGTACCGAAGGTGGTGCTCCTTGATCTCAAGCTCCCCAAGGTCAGCGGCCTGGAGGTGTTGGCGGCGATCAAGGGCGACGCGCAGGCCCGCACCATCCCGGTGGTGGTCCTGACATCCTCGCAGGAGGAGAAAGACATGGTCGAAAGCTACCGGCTGGGGGTCAACAGCTACATCGTCAAGCCCGTGGACTTCGACAAGTTCGTCGAGGCGGTCGGGCAGCTTGGCTTGTACTGGCTGCTCATCAACAAACCGCTGGTTTGACGGGGAAGGCGTCGGTGATCAGTCATCGGTTGCCATCAGTCGCGGGACACCGTGCGCCGATCGCTGACAAGGAGAGCTGATATGGACGTTGACAACAGAACTGCGGACGTGGCCGCAAAGCCGCTGCGCCTGCTCGTTGTGGAGGACTTGCCGCAGGACGCGGAGATTGTTGTCCGCGAAATCCGGCGTGGCGGCTTCGACGTGACGTGGAAGCGGGTGGAGACGGCCGAGGCCATGCGCACCGCCCTCCGGGAGAAGACATGGGATATCATTGTGTGCGATTACCAGATGCCGAAATTCAACGGCCTTGCCGCCATCGCCCTGCTGAAGGAAACCGGCATCGACATTCCCATGATCATTGTTTCCGGCGCCATCGGTGAGGAGACGGCCGCGGATTGCATGCGGTACGGTGCCCATGACTACATCATGAAGGGCAACCTGCCCCGTCTCGTCCCCGCCATTGAACGGGAATTGATGGATGCAGAATCAAGAAGAGAGCGCAAGCGGTACGAAAATGAGATCAAGGAGCTTGGCCTGAGAAACCAAAGGATCCTGAATGCAGCAGGCGACGGCATTTACGGGCTAAACAGCGGGGGACAAATCGCATTCATTAACCCCGCGGCGGCAAAGATGCTCGGATATGACAATCAGGAACTGATCGGTAAAGGAAGCCATGACACTTTTCACCACACCAGGTCTGACGGGAGCGCCTTTAAAGGAGAAGATTGCCCAATATATAAGAGCTTTAAAAACGGCATTGCCCATTATCAGGACAGTGATATTTTTATCCGCAAAGATGGTACGGCCATACCCATTGAATACACGAGTTCCCCAATAGTGGAGAGCGGTAAAATGATTGGCGGTGTGGTTTCTTTCAGAGACATCACCGAGCGCAAACGGGTGGAGGAAGAGATAAAAAAATATTCAGCGGAATTGACAGAAAAGAATGAAGAGCTCCGCGCCATGGCGCAGCAGCTCTGGCAGGCGGCAAAACTGGCAACGATGGGCGAACTGTCGGCAAGCATTGCCCATGAACTGAACAACCCGCTGGCCACAATCAGCATGCGGACAGAATCACTCCTTACAAAGACACAACAAGATAGTCCGATGTGGCGAGAGATGAAAATCATCGAACAGGAAGTCGAACGCATGGCGACTCTGATTGCAAACCTGCTCCAGTTCAGCCGTCGCAGCCAGCCGCAGAAATCAACGGTGGATATCCGCGAGGAGATAGAGAAGGCTCTGGAGCTTATTTACTACCACCTGCGTAAGCGTAGCATAGTCATCTGGCGGGAGTTCGCGAAAGAGGCGCCGTGCATCCATGCGGACCGTCAGCAATTGCGGCAATTATTCTTGAATCTGTTTACCAACGCAAGCGACGCAATGCCCAGGGGTGGGACGCTTACGGTTCGCGTGTATACGCAGGGGTCAGGGGTCAGGGATCAGGAAACAGGGGTAACCCCGATCCCCAAAGGCGAAGCCTTTGTGATTATCGAGGTTGCTGATACGGGCACGGGTATTCCCCCTGAGATTTTGCCGAAAGTGACGGACCCGTTTTATACCACAAAACCGGAAGGGGAAGGCACCGGGCTGGGATTGGCAATATGCCGGCGCATCGTGCAGGAGCATAACGGGACATTCGATCTTACAAGTGAAGGCATTCCCGGCAAGGGAACAACAGCGCGCATTTCTTTGCCTGTTACAAATGGAATGAATGCGGCCGAATTGAAATAAGAATAGAGGAAATTTGGGAGAGGAATGTCCCGCCTATCGAATTTTAGAACGTCCCCCTTTGGCAAAGGGGGATCGAGGGGGATTTTTCAAAAACCTTTTGAATCCTGGATTCCCGTTTGCACGGGAATGACAATGTTGACGACAGGCGGGGTTTTCAAAGTCCGCAGACGAATCCTGTCATTCCCGCGCCGGCGGGAATCTAGTCGTATTAGAAAGTTATGGATTCCCGTTTCCACGGGAATGACAAAAAAAGGACAATCAATGACCGGGGTAAACGTTAGGAGCAAAGGATGACACAGACCAAGTCAAACTACAAGGTGGGCCGCCTGCTCATCGTCGATGATGAGACTGAATTGATGACTGCTCTATGTGAGATTCTAACCGGTCATGGGTATGAAACTGCAGGGTATACATCGGCCGCCGAAGCCCTGGTAAAGCTGAAGGAGCAGGACTTCGATCTGCTGCTGACAGACCTGATGATGCCGGAAATGAATGGGATTGAACTGCTTCAAGCCGCTCTTGAGATTGACCCGGCCATTGTCGGTATTGTCATGACGGGGCAGGGGACGGTGCAGACGGCGGTGGAGGCCATGAAGACCGGCGCACTTGATTACATCATGAAGCCGTTCAAATTGAACGGTCTCCTGCCGGTGCTCTCGCGTGCCATGGAAGTACGTTATCTGCGAACAGAAAACATGCAATTGCGGGAAAGCGTGGCGATGCATGAACTTGGACAGGCATTAGCCTTCTCTTCTGATTTGAACCAGATCCTAAATAAAGTGACCGACGCTGTGCTGCAACAGTGCGATGCGGACGAGGCGTCGATTATGCTGCCGACATCCGATGGCAAAGAGCTTATTGTTGCCGTAGCACGCGGCGGGCATGCAGAACACATAGGGAAACGGATAGCGATGGGACAGGGTATTGCGGGATGGGTCGCTCAGAATCGCGAGCCCGTTACGCTGAATGGCGAGGTTCATGACGAACGTTTTACGTCGATCAACCCGAGGGCTGATATAAGCACCGCGGTTTCCATTCCGATGATCGTGGGGGGCAGTTTAATCGGTGTGTTGAATGTCAATATCACCCGTCCCCACCGGCCTTTCACATTGGGACAGGTTAAGACATTGATCATGCTGGCCACCATCGTATCCCCCATTCTTGAAAATGCGCGGCTATATGCTGAAAAAAAACGGGCTGAGGATATCTATAAAACCCTGGCGGAAGGTTCTTTTGCCGCTGTCTTTATAGTACAGGATGGGAAAATTTGCTTCATTAACGCTGCCGTTGCGTCCTTGGGTTATTCTGCGGAAGAGCTCATAGGCCGGCATCCTGATACTATGATTCATCCCGAAGATAGGGAGATGGCGAAAAAGATGGGCGGCGAGATGCTGCGGGGAGAACATACCACGCCTTATGAATTCAGGACGGTAACCAAGCAGGGACAGATCAGATGGTTAATGCAAATTGTAAGTCCCATCCTGTTTGAAGGAAGGCCGGCTATACTGGGTAATGCCATTGATGTCACCGAACGCAAGCAGGCGGAGGAGGCGCTGCGGGATAGCGAGGAGAAATACCGCAACATCCTTGAGAACATGAATGACAGCTATTTTGAGACGGACCTGCGGGGCAACATGACCTTCTGCAATCCCATGGTTTCAAAGTCTCTTGGTTATTCCCCGGAAGAGATGGCGGGAATGAATCATCGGACGTACATGGATCTGGAAAACGCAGAAATCGTAGAGAGAAACTTCCAGGGTGTCTACAGGGAGAATATACCATCGAAACTCATCAGCTACGAGGTCACGAAAAAGGACGGAACAAAGGCACACATTGAAACGTCGGTGTCACTAATAAAAAACAAAGACGGTCGTCCCGTTGGGTATCGCGGAATGAGCAGGGATATCACCGAACGCAAGCAGGCGGCGGAGAAACTGCTGCGTCTCACACAACAATATGACCTCATCCTCTCCTCGGTGGCAGAAGGGATTCTGGGGTTGGATTCGCAGGGTAACCACACATTCATCAACGTGGCCGCTGCAAAGATGCTGGGCTACGAAGCCGCAGAGCTTCTCGGCCGTCCCAGCCACACCATGTGGCACCATACCAAACCTGACGGAAGCCCTTTTCCCGAAGAAGAGTGTGGGATTTACGCCACCCATCGGGATGGGGCGGTGTATCGCAATTCCACCGAGGTGTTCTGGCGAAAAGATGGCACCTGCTTTCCCGTCGAGTATGCGAGCACGCCAATCTATGAAAAGGGTAAGCTGATAGGCACCGTGGTAACCTTCATGGACATCACCGGGCGCAAGCGGGAGGAGCAGGAACGCGAAAGAATGCTACTGTGGCAGCAGGGTGTCAACCTGCTCCGACAATCGCTTCTTGCGCAGGCCATGCTTGAAGAAAAACTCAGAGCTATAACTGACAGCATTGTCAATCTTTTCGACGCCGATTTCTGTAGAATCTGGCTGATTCAGCAAGGCGATCTGTGCGAACAGGGCTGCACCCATGCAGACGTGGATGAAGGGCCGCATATCTGCCGTTACCGCGACAAGTGTCTGCATTTGCTGGCAAGCTCCGGCCGCTACACACATATAGACGGTAAGATTCACCGCCGCGTTCCTTTCGGTTGCTACAAGATCGGACGCGTCGCGTCAGATGATGATCACAAGTTCCTCACAAACGATGTGCAGAATGATCCTCGGATTCACAACAGTGAATGGGCACGCGAACTTGGACTCGTGTCGTTCGTTGGATACCAGCTCCGTGTTCCCGGTGGAAAGACACTGGGGGTTCTGGCCCTCTTCGCAAAACACCCGATATCGTCCACGGAAGATGCAATACTGGATGGACTCAGTAGCACCGTTGCTCTAGTTATCCAAAGAGACGTTGCAGAGAAGTCGCTGCGGGAGAGTGAGGAGAAATATCGTGCATTAGTAGAGACAACGGATACAGGATTCGTAATTATAGACGGGAATGGCACGGTATTGGACGCAAATGAAAATTATATCAAAATGACAGGTCGTAAAACGCTGGATGAGATACGCAATAGAAATGTCATCGAATGGACTTCCCAGCATGACCTTGAAAGAAACGCACAAGCAATCAAGAAATGCTTTGACCAAGGCTTTATACGAGACTTAGAAGTTAATTATGTAAGTAAAGAAGGAGATAATACTCCAGTTGAAATTAGTGCCACATTGGTTGAAACGAATCAAGGGAAAAGGATTCTTTCTCTGTGTCGCGACATCACCGGGCGCAAGCTGGCGGAGGAATCCCTTCGTCAGGCCGAGGAAAGATACCGGAGTATCTTTGAAAATGCCCAGGAAGGCATCTTTCAGACAACCTATGAAGGCCAGTATCTTGCGGCCAACCGGGCACTGGCAACCATATTGGGTTATGATTCTCCCGAAGATCTCATGACCACCGTCATAGATATTGCAACACAGCTCTATGTAGATCCGGAAGTTCGCAAAGCATTATTGAAAATGATAGAAGAACAGGGTCCGGTAAAGGAATTTGAAACTCAGTTTTACAAGAAAGATGGCAGCATAATCTGGGTATCCGTGAACCAGCATGCCGTCCGTGATGCAGGAGGCCGTGTCATTTATTATGAAGGGTTCAATGAAGATATAACAATGAAGAAAGGCAGTATCGAACGGATGAAAAAGGCTTTGTGGGCCACCGTTCAGGCTATAGCAGTGACGGTTGAAACGAGGGATCCTTACACGGCGGGCCACCAGCGGAGGGTGGCTGATCTGGCTCGTGCTATTGCAACGGAGATGAACCTTCCCACCGATCAGATCGATGGGATCCGGATGGCAGCCATCATTCATGACCTCGGTAAGATATCCGTTCCGGCGGAGATTCTCAGCAAGCCGTCAAAATTGACAGACTTGGAATTTGGCATCATCAAGACCCATGCCCAGTCCGGCTATGATATCCTGAAGGATATCGAATTTCCCTGGCCCATTGCGAGGATGGTTTTGGAGCACCATGAACGGATGGATGGTTCGGGTTATCCGGGAAATCTGAAAGGGGATGACATTCTCATGGAGGCCCGCATACTGACCGTTTCCGATGTTGTGGAAGCCATGGGCTCACACCGACCCTATCGTCCGTCCCGGGGCATTGATGCAGCTCTTGAGGAGATTGAGAACAAGCGCGGAACCCATTACGACACAGGTGTAGTGGACGCATGCCTGAGAATATTCAGGGGGAATGGTTATCAACTTGAAGGGACATCATTTTAAATGGCAATCATCACCGCAATTGAAGCTCTCCGCAGCTTGTTGCGGAGAGCTTCAATTGTCATCTACATAGAAGTTCCTAAGTCTTTAACGGAGTCTGGGGATACTATCAAATGATTAACGAAACTTCGTATGTTCGGCGCTAAGGAGGAAGATCATGAAAAGTGCTGATATTGAAGCGGAGGTGTCGTCATTGAAACTACAGAGGGACACGCTCAGAGACCGACTAAATCTGCTTGTTCAACGGTTTCAAAATGAGCTGCCTTCGGCGGCGGAATCGTGGATACGGCGCGAGCTCGAAAGCCGGATAGAAGACCATCCAGACACGGTGGTTGCATTGGGCATCGAGAAGCTTAGGTCTCTCAAGGGCAGGGTGAGTGCGCTTGTCGCATCGCTTCCTGGTATTGCAAAGAAGGAAACGTCAAATACAGTAGATTGGCCACAATACCGGACACGTGACCGTGATAGTGACAGTAGGGGTGTGAGTGAGTTTTATTTCCACCAGGCTTTCCGAGACGTTATCAGCCATCTTGGGGCGGTTTTGTATGAGTTTGGTCTCTTGACGGAACCCAAAGATCATCTAGCTTCCTGGCACAAGATTGGCGATGATAGATTTCGTTATGCCATCAATCCAGGATTTGAAGCTCTCTCTACGCCGGTCCTCGACGAATTCCAGCGGGTGTACAAAGAATTCAGAAGCGTAGAAGATAAACTGGAAAACAAAATGAAAGAGCTCGTAAAGACAAAGGCAAAAGAGTTGTGGGAATCAGCATAGAAAGATGAACCAGGCGTTGGAGCGATGACCCATACTGTGGGCTACCGCTCAACTTTCCGTGTGCTCTTTCGATCCGTAATCCTCAGTTCTAAGGAAATGCTTTATAAACCTTTGCATAACTCCTCTATTCGTCATTCCGGGCTTGAAGACTGTGTCATAATTCTCTTTTGTCATTTCGACTGAAAGGAGAAATCTTTTCTCCTTCTCGCCCCCTTTATAAAAGGGGGTCGGGGGGATTTTAGATAACGTAGTGCAGGACTTTAGTCCTGCTAATACAGCGCACCTAAAGGTACGCACTACATTTGACGGTATTCATCCCCCTTTGTCAAAGGGGGCAAGAAGAAATGACAGTAACTCTGGATTCCGGCTGGAGCCTGCCCTCGAACGTATTCATCGGGGGCGGGAATGACAAAATTGCCGGTTTTATGCAGTTTTGCAAAGGTCTTATCTGTGAGGGGATTTTTCACTTTGTTGGAAAAGTTGATGATAGATACCAAACAGAGGATTATGCCTTTGTCTTTTGCTGGCCGATCACCCTGTAGATTTTTAGTCTTTCCATTCCCGGGTCAGCTTCATAGACGCCGATTTCTTCGACTTCCAGCGGTAATTGAGAGGCATAATAGGTTTTC
>Ga0208103_1000448_pt1 | contig 13704 bp, 10 predicted proteins | sample CryBogmetaGMA75M_FD_184550 | JGI IMG/M metagenome (GOLD analysis project Ga0208103, IMG submission 184550) | Freshwater microbial communities from Crystal Bog, Wisconsin, USA - MA7.5M (SPAdes) | ecosystem: Environmental > Aquatic > Freshwater > Lake | place: Crystal Bog, Wisconsin, USA... | reverse complement strand
ACATCAATCGGCTGGTCTCTGCCAGGCCAATCTGGGGCAAGACACCGGTAACCTTTGGCTTGACAGTGAGTAACCCACTGTTCCCAACACAACGAGTTCATGTACATTCCGTGTATGAATACGATGGTTTTAGATTTCATCTTGCGCTCCTTAGATTGTATGAAGTGAAATACACGATAGCCGCCCAACAGTTATTTTTATGCTTATTTTATGACATACCGAATAAATATCTATGTCAAGTGATATTAATTAAAAATGCTCTGAAAATCTCAGGAAACAACTTAATAATTCGGCATATTGATAAATGGATGTGATTTATACGGAATCGGCGTAACTTACAAAAAAATATCTGATGTGAAAACTAATGACATCTGTTGATTTTCAAAAGAAATGTTGCATCCACTGGAAGACTTGAGCAATCTCTCTTTCAGGAAGCTAGAGAGATGTCGTCTTTTTAGTTCTATCTACAACTGTTTGGTGGGCGGTTGTAAGAATTTAGGATTATGGATGGAAAGAGAGCAATATGACCATCAACCGGAACTGTAAGCGATCAGTTGAATGGCGCGGTTATGTGGTTTCTTATAGGCTGAAGAGTTAAGACATCGGCCAAATCATGGCTTCCGCCCATATGCAAAGATGACATCATCCGTAATTTCAACTACACCCTCACGCTCGAAATAATGGCGTGTTTTTCTGGCTTCTTCTTCCCTCTTGTTCGGCGGGAACTTGGCAAACCAATAGTTAGAGCTGATAGCGGCAAAGAAATCATACGCTTCTCCTCCGCTCTTGAAAGCGTTCCGCCAGGTGAACCTTCTGGTCCGGATATCGACGAGACCGGCTTTTACCAGAAGTCGCCGGACATCTTCTTCCTTCAGAGGCCAGAATTCCAAACGGTAGCCGAGGACATACATCTTGTTGATCGCCCTGAATGAGGCGTCACAGGCTTCCCAGTAATGCTCCGGACCGTGAGCGCCGACTGTAAGGGGACAGCCGGGACGAAGAACGCGAACCATCTCCGTAATTGCTTTATCCTGGTTGGGGAATAACCCCATCGCCATTCCTGTCATGACAACATCGAAGCTCGCATCTTCAAAAGGCAGAGATTCGGCATCAAGCTGACGGAAATCGATGCGGTTAGTGCCATAGCCTTGCTTGTCCGCTTTGGTCCGAGCTATCTCCAGCATGTAGTTGGAGATGTCGCCGCAGACTACTTTGGCCGCGCCTTTCTGGAGGGCGAGTAGGGATATGACTCCGGTGCCGCAACCCACGTCCAGAACGTCCTTACCCTGGAGATCCATCCCTTCGAGTTGGGCTGTTGCAGCCTTAGTCTGAAACTGCATCCCCAGTTCATCATACCTGGTCACGTGTTCCGAGAAGGCACCTTCATAACCCTGCCTGACACGGTCCTTCATTGCGGCCGTGTCTCTGGCGTTGCCCGTAAGCCAGGCTAGGATGTTATTGGCATTGACCATCAACGTCATTGGAAACGAAAGCTTCCCTGTCCAAAATATTGTCGACATGAGATCATACCTCCCTTAGGTAACGAAACAAATTATACGTATAACAAGTTATTCTAATGTCCGGATAACTACACAATTTTTCAACCATGTATACGTTGGTTACAGTCCCTAATATAACGCACTATTTATATCATGATTATCAACGAACAACATCAATGATTATCGATTAAAATCTAGTATTCTCGTTGAGGTTGACATTTTGTAGACTTCAGGAAGTTAGCGAGAGAGGTCGTCTGTTTTTTTACCTAATTATCTTCAACTTTCAGGTCAGAATTGAAGTGAGGATTACCGTTTGAAATCAAGTTTCCTCAAGTTGAAAACCTTTTTCCCGAAATATTCTCAGGCAGGCATCTGCGACAGAATTGTCATAAAGGGTTTCTCTATTCTTCTCAATCTCCTCAAGGGCTGCCTCAATGCCCAGGGAGGGACGATAGGGACGGTGGGAGGCCATGGATTCCACCACGTCAGCCACCGACAGGATCCGAGACTCCATGAGAAGATTGTCTCCCGCTAAACCATTCGGATAACCTGAACCATTCATCCTTTCATGATGCTCCAGAACCATTCTCGCGATGGGCCAGGGAAAGTCAATGTCTTTCAATATATCGTAACCGGATTGAGAATGGATTTTGATGAGACTGAATTCGATGTTCGTTAGTTTTGTTGGCTTGCTGAGGATCTCCGCGGGAACGGATATCTTGCCGAGATCATGGATGGCAGCTGCCATACGGATGCCTTCGATCTGATCGATAGGAAGGTTCATCTCCGTGGCAATAGCACGAGACAGATCAGCCACCCTGCGCTGATGTCCCGCCGTGTAGGGATCCCTCGTCTCAACGGTCACGGCAATGGCCTGGATGGTCGCTCCCAGAGTCTTTCTCATCCGTTCTGCATTCTCTTTCCGGGCCGTGATATCTTCATCCATACCTTCATAATAGAGAAGCAGTCCCTCTTCATCACGAATCGCCCGCATGGTCATGGAAATCCAGATGATGCTCCCATCCTTCCGGCAACGCTGCGTTTCATGGTTCCTGACGAAGCCGTTCTCTTCAATCATCTTTCTGATCTTTGCACGTTCTTCAGGATTGACATAAAGCTGACGGGCAACATCCGTTATGCCGTTCATGAGTTCCTCCGGGGTAGCGTATCCAAAGATCCTGGCCATGGCGGGATTGGCCATAGTGATCTTTCCCTCTGGTGTGGATCGGAAGATGCCTTCCTGGATATTCTCAAAAATGCCGCGATATCTTTCCTCGGCCTGCTTCAGTTCTTTCTCCGCCTGTTTGCGCTCGGTAATGTCCTCAATCATCGACAAAGCGTAGGATGACTTGCCGTCTGAACTGAGGAATGTCGTCAAAGCCCGCGTCGCCCAGATCACATCACCATTCTTCTTGAGGTATTGCTTCTCGGTTTTATGTGCCTGAATAAGTCCTGCCTGCAAATCCTTGACCGCTTCAATGTCTACAGAGCGATGATCGGGATGAGTTACATTTAGGAACGTAAGTTGCTTTAGCTCTTCTTCCGTGTATCCCAGCATCTCACATAAGGATCTGTTTATCCTGAGTAACCGGCCATCAGGCATAGTTGCTATCGCGATGCCAATATGTCCTTCCTCAAAGACCTTGCGGAAGCGTTCCTCGCTTTCTTGCAATTTTCCCTCCGTCCGTTTGCGCTCGGTAATGTCACGGCTTACGCCGAGAATGCCCACCGCTCGTTGATTTTCATCCCTGATAAAGGAAAGCTTCACTTCCGCCCACACGGTGGTCCCATCTTTTCGCCTAAGTTCCAGGTCAAGCGTCCTGGACATGTTTATATCTTTATGTTCGGATTTTTCCAGCTCCATGGCCTCGGATACGGTCCTCATAGCCAGATCCCGTGAGGAGGGAGTCAACAACGCATCAAAGGATGTTTGTTTATTCATTATTTCTTCAGGTTCATATCCCCTCAGGGTTTTTATGGACGGGCTGACATAGGTATAATTCAGATTCATATCAAAAGCGAAAATGACGTCATGGACGTTATCGGCCAGCAGGCGGTATTTGTTTTCACTTTCCTTTAAAGTCTCCTCCGCCTGCTTGCGTTCCGTGATGTCTCTGAAAATTCCCATGACAACTTTTGTTCCAGCCCGTTCAACAAGGCTTCCTGAAATATCGACAGGGATGATCTTCCCATCTTTCCTCAATACAGATGCATCATCGATATAGCCTGACCCTTTGGTGACGATTTCGTTGAAAGTGTCCTTAATCTTTTCAAATACCTCTGCCGGATGAATCCGGGAAATATGGATACCCGATATCTCTTCCTTTGAGTAGCCGAGAAGCTCCTTCGCTTTCTTGTTGGCCTCCAGCAGGTTTCCTTCCACATCGGCAAGAAATATGGCGTCACTGGCGTTGTCCAATAAGCTGCGATATTTCTCTTCGCTTGCCTGGAGCGCTTCCTCCACCTCCTTCTTTTTGCTTCTTGTTTCCGCTTCCTTCAATTCCCGTTCAATGACGGGGACGAGACGGGACAGGTTGCCCTTCATAACGTAGTCTTGCGCGCCGGCTTTCATGCACTCCACCGCCGTTTCCTCACCGATGGCTCCCGACACCATGATGAGAGGAATGTCGATGTGGGTCTTCTTCAACAGGGCAATGGCAGCAAGACCATTGAATTTCGGCATCTGGTAATCACAGAGAATGACATCCCAGGTCTTCTTCTTGAGGGCCTTCCGCATGGCCACGGCTGTCTCCACACGCTCATACACCGGATCGTAACCGCCCTTCTTGAGCGCACGGATCATCAACAGGACATCGTCTTCCGAATCCTCAACCATTAATACCCGCAGCGGCTTTTCCATCTTCCTTCTCCTTACTACTTACCCACAGGAGGCGGTTCATTCCACAGAAGCCAGTAAAGACCAAGGTACTTGATGGCTTCTACAAACTGATTAAATCCGACGGGCTTGCGAATATAACTATTGGCGCCCAGTTTATACCCATCGATCACATCCTTTTCCTCCGACGATGACGTGAGGATGACTACCGGAATCAGTTTGCTGCGCTCATCCTGGCGAATGCGTTTTAAGACCTCCAGGCCGTCTATCTTGGGCAGCTTCAGATCCAGCAGAATGACAATGGGCATTTCCTTCAAATTCCTCCCAGCATAAACCCCCGTGCCTAAGAGGTAATCCAGAGCCTCCACGCCGTCTTTCGCAACAATTACTCTGTTCGAGATATTGTTCTTTTTTAATGCCCGTAAGGTTAACTCCACATCGTCGAGATTATCTTCCACCAGTAGGATGATTTTGTTTTCCATCGGTTTTCCTCCTTCCCATCATTATAGGTTGCAAAATGACATCCTTCCTCTCTCTGTCAGGATGCAGCGTAAAGTAAAACGTCGCCCCTTTTCCGACCTCACCCTCCATCCAGACCGAACCGCCGTGACGATGGATGATCCGCTGAACCGTCGCCAGGCCGATCCCTGTCCCTGTAAACTCATGGGAGGTATGGAGGCGCTGAAAGGCGCCGAACAGCTTGCCCACATAGGTCATGTCAAACCCCACACCGTTGTCCCGGATAAAATAGATGGTCTCGCCGCCCTTGATGGTTTTGCCAAATTCGATTCGGGGATGCGCTGTCCTGCTCGTAAACTTCCAGGCATTGTCCAGCAGGTTCACCAGGACAATCTGCATCAGGTAGGAATCCCCCTGAACCGTGATCCCCTCCTGGATAATGACCTCAACGGCTCTGTCAGGGTTGTTTTGCTGATTCGCCTCGGCAATGGTGCGGATCATTTGACTCAAATCCACTGGTTCATGCCTGAATTCAGTTTTTGTCACCCTTGACAGCCTCAGCATATCATCGATCAGCAACCCCATCTTCTGCGTCGCCTTGCGGACACGATCCAAGTATCTCTTTCCTGTTTCATCCAATTTTCCCTGATATTCTTCTTGCAGGGCATGGCTGAATCCGTCAATGCTCCGCAGGGGCGCACGCAAATCATGGGAAACAGAATAGCTGAAAGCCTCCAGTTCCTTGTTGGTGCTTTCCAGTTGGATCGTGCGGTCAATGACGCGCTGCTCCAGCTCGGTATTCAAATTTCTTATCTTTTCTTCCACCTTCTGGCGGTTGATGGCTTCCACAAAGGCGACTGAGAGGGCTTCCATGTCCTGCTGATTATCTACCGTGTAACCTGATACACGATTGGCCATCGCAATCATGCCGATCACCTTATGCTGGTCTCTTAAAGGAACGCCCAAAAAAGAGGTGAGAGGCGGATGGCCTTCAGGAATGCCGACACGGTCTGGATAGGAAACAGGATCGTTAACAATGAGTGACTGGTCCTTAAGCATTACCTGGCTCCAAATCCCGCGGATGACCATATCCTTGATCAACAAATTGGCATGCGTCTCGGGTATGCGGCAGGCTTCCCATCCCGGATCGCTCAGGGCGGTTGTCGTAAACAGGCCCTCCGGGGTGATCTCACCGATGAAGCCGAATTTGCTGTCGGTAATTTCCTGAGCTACCCTCAAACAGGCCTTGGCAACTGCTTCCTCACTTTCTGCCGTCAGCGTTTCTAAAAAGATGCGGTTGATGGCTGCCAGCAATTGGCTCTGACGGTGAATCTGCTCCTCCGCCTGTTTGCGCTCGGTGATTTCCCGGTTCAGATTGTCTATCGAGGTGAAGGACTCCTTCAGGCTGGCGGCCATTTGATTGCTTTCACTGGCCAGATCCGCCAGTTCGTCGTTCCCCTCCACAGCAATGCGGTAACCCAGGTCGCCGCCGCCGATGATTTGCATCCCCTCATGAAGGGTCTGCAGGCGCTTCGTCGTGAAGCGGCCGCCCAGGAATGAATTGATAACGATGGCTATACCGCCGCCCAGGACGAAGACGACAATCAGAAAATATCCTCTGTTCCGTACTGTTTTTCCCGTCATTTCGATTGACTCATGCATTTCTCCGATGCTGTCCTGCAGGGCATAGGCCTTGAGAAATACCTGGCCGATCAGCCTCAATTCCGCTTCATCGAAAGCAACTTTCCTGTCTGCACGGCGCCCCTTTCGCTTATCTTTCTCCAGTATCGCTGAGAATCCAGAGAACGTCGCGTCAAAGTCCTTCTGAGCTTCCTTCAACAGCGCTTTGTCCTTTGTGGCCGTAAGCCGTTCAGAGGCTGTTTTCATCAGTCCCCGAAGGGTTTCGGTCTTCGCAACCCACTGGATGCCCGCCCGTTCTTCCCGATACAGAAGATAATCGTCCCGCAATAAGATGCGCTCAAAGGCCGTTTTCCGCATTTCATCGATCAGACTCTGGTTCTGGTCGGCCCTGTCGATCTCCCGGAATGACCGGGCAAGGGAAAGCATCATGAGCATGACCACTATCAGGGAGATCCAGGTGTTGAGCCTCAGTCTTGTTTTGATCTTCATCGCCGCTTCTTTCTACCGGATGATCCGGACCGCTTCCGGTTTGACCGCCCGGAGGCCATCGGCATAAATAAAATCGAGATAGTTGGCAATATCCCGGCGTGTCGTCAATCGGTTTTTTATGGCCCACCGCGTCTGCTCCTCCAGGTTCACGAGGAGGGCCTGGTCCAGGGTTACCCGGAAATTGTAAATGTCCCATATCTCGTCAATCAGGGCTTTGTCCGCATTGATGAATCCAGCCACGAGGCGCCGTGCTTCTTCGGGATGCTGTTTTAAAAAGGCCTCCGCCCTGATGAGCGCCCGCAGGACTTTCTTGACTGCTTCGGGACGCTGTTTGACAAAATCCTGCCCCGCGGCCACACAGAAGGCCCCGGTATAGATTGTCTCATCGGAAAAGGTCAGGCCTTTGGTCCCCAGGTCCTTTTGCAGTTGTGTCAGAGGGGGGTGCCACAATGAGGCGGCATCCACCTTTCCCGTGGCAAGGGCTGCGGCCATCTCGTCCGGCTTCAGGTCGATGACCGTGACCTGCTTCCTGTCGATGCCATGGACGATCAGGAAGGTCTCTGTAAAGAAATCACTCGTCGTGCCCCGCGTGACGCCGATCGTTTTCCCCTTGAGGTCGGAGGGCTTTGAAATTCCCCGGTCCCTTCTGGCCACAATGCCGTCATTTCTGTCTGCCGTCTCGATCACTGCCAGGATCGCGATCTTCTGGTCGTCCATGACGGCAAACATGATCGGGGTATCTGCTGCGGTCGCAATATCCGCCTTTCCATCAAGCATAGCCTGGAGCGCCGGTTTTCCGAAGGCATGGGGCTGCGGTGTTGCGTCCAGTCCCTCTTCCTTAAAAAGACCCTTCGCAAAGGCGAGATGCACAAGAACCGGATTGAGATTGGTCGTATAGGCAATGGTGATCTTCTCCGTCGGGCCAGCCTGCTTTTCCGGTTTTTGGCAGGATGCGGACAAAATCACGAAGGTCAAAAGAAGAACAATTCCGAAAATAGTCCTCAAAATGATTTTATGTTTTTCCCCGATCTTCATAACCTTCCTCCTTTGATCTTTCCTAAATCGTTCCTGGAGGTGATTCAGGCGCCTTTAAGCTGGAACCCTTTTTCCCGAAATAATCTCATGCAGGCATCCGAAACTTCAAGATCATAGAGGACCCCTTTGTTCTTTGAAATCTCATTCAATGCCGCATCAATTCCCAGGGCGCGACGGTAAGGTCGGTTTGAAGCCATGGATTCCACCACGTCAGCCACGGCCATGATCCGTGACTCCATGAGAATATTGTCTCCCGTCAAACCATGCGGATATCCGGAACCATCCATCCTTTCATGATGCTCCAGAACCATCCTGGCCACGGGCCAGGGGAACTCAATGTCCTTTAGGATGTCGTAACCGGATTGAGCATGGGTTTTGATGAGGCTGAATTCCAGTGCTGTTAATTTTGTCGGCTTGCTGAGAATCTCTGCCGGAACGGATATCTTGCCCAGATCATGAATGATGGCAGCCATGCGGATGCCATCGATCTGATCGGCGGGAAGGTTCATCTCCGTGGCAATAGAACGGGCCAGGTCGGCAACTCTGCGCTGATGTCCCGCCGTGTAGGGATCCCTCGTTTCAACCGTCACCGCCATGGCCTGAACGGTCGCTCCCAGAGCTTTTCTTATCCGTTCGACCCCCTCTTTTTTTATTGTTATATCTTCATTGAACCCTTCATAATAAAGGAGGCGGCCTTCTGTATCACGGACAGATTGCATGTTCACGGATGCCCAGATTATGCTGCCATCCTTTCTGTAAAACTGAGTTTCAAATCCCCTTATCAATCCCTGTGCTTCAATTATTCTTAATAATACTTTGCGATCTTCCGAGTTCACATAGAGCTGTTTTGGAATATTGATGACGGTTGTCATGAGATCTTCAGGAGAATCATAACCCAACATGATTGCCATTGCCTGGTTGGCCGTAAGAAATCTGCCTTCATCGGTTGTCTGAAAGATGCCTTCCTGTGCATTTTCAAAGATACTTCGGTATCTCTCCTCGCTCCGTTCAAGTGCCTCATTGGCACGCTTGCTCTCGGTAATGTCGCGCACCGTGGCTTCCAGCAAAGTCTGCCCGCCGATCTCCATGCGAGTGAGCAAGACCGTGGCGGGAAACGACTCGCCTCCCAGGCGCTTGTGGGTCCACTCGAAGAGGTGTGATCCCTTCGTCATCGCTCTCTGGATCATCTCGGCGGCCTTTTCGGATGAGAGCCGTCCGTCGGGCTGAAATTCGGGCGAGAGTTCCCAAGGTCCGAGGGCGACGAAGCCCGCCTCGCCGCCTGTCTCGAACATCTCTACCGTGGCGGGATTCCCCGATGTGAAAGTCCAGTAAGGCGGCGCCAGCGTCATGATCGCGTCGCGCGAGCTCTCGAAGAGAGTGCGGTGCTTCTCCTCGCTTGCCTTGAGGGCCTCTTCCGCCCGCTTGCGCTCGGTCAGGTCAAAAAAAGTGAAAATGATATGAGGTTCATTATCCATGTGAATTGTTTCCGCAGAATGATCGCATAACAGTAATTCACCCGTCCTGGTGCGAAACCAGTACTCTCGATTTACACTCCTACCTTCTGTTGTCAACGTTTGCAGGAGGCGCTTTCGGTCCGTCAAATCATTCCAAACGCCAAGTTCAGGTATGGTATGGCCAACGAACTCATCCTTGCTGTAACCGAGCAGATTAAGCATCGCTTGGTTAGCTTCAATGACGAGGCCATCCCTCAAACGACTCAAGCCCACACAGGCAGGGTTGGATTGAAATGTTTTTGCAAATATCTCCTCTGATTTTCTAAGCGCCTCCTCCGCCTGCTTACGGACGTTGATGTCACGGCTTACAGCAAGCATTGCTATAGGCTTGCTGTCCTTGTCACGCAGAAAGGATAATCCCACCTCGAGCCAGATAAGAGACCCATCCTTCTTGTATTCTTCCAACTCCATGATACGGATTCTATCGGGATCTGCCGTCCCGCTAACTTCCAATTTCATCTCTTCTTCAAAAGCCGCAAGAGTAATCTGCCATGACTCCGGCGTCATGACCTGGTCAAGGGTTTGCCCCATGGCTTCCTCAACGGTGAAACCACGGATACGCATGATGGACGGGCTGATATAAGTAAAACGCATATTCATATCTGTGACCGATATGATGTCGGCCATGTTTTCCGCTATTAAACGGTATTTTTCTTCGCTTTTTAGCAGCGCCTCTTCCGCCAGTTCCCGGTCATTAATCTCCTGTTTAAGATGCTGTGTCCGGAGCGCTACCTTTTTTTTAAGGGTAAACGTCCATAATAAGATGACCCCGGCAATGATCGCAAAGGAGGCAACCAGTACGGCCCCAAAAATCACCACATTCTTAGTCGGAAGGCCGGGCGGATCTACGATTCCAAACCATTTCAAGTAAATAGTTTTGTATTGCCCTGTTGATTTAATTATAATTAAACCTTGGTTCAGCTGTTCCAACAATGCCTGATCACCTTCCTTAACAGCAAAGCTGAATGGTCGTGTATAGGAATCGATTACGACGGGAGAAGAATCGATATTCGTCAGGCTTAGCCTCTTTATGTGAAGAAGGCCTATAAGCTTCGGCATGATCGCGACATCCCCCCGGTCTGAAGAAAGAATACGAAGGGCCTCGGGAAGGCTGTCAACCAGAATGAACCTGTCGGACGTAATCAGGCCCGTTGAAATCAGGTAGTCATGGGCCTGATCTTTATTCATAACGATAACTTTTTTGTCTGCTAATTCGCTTATAGAATTGATTGGCCGGATGCCCTTGCGGATAAAGAAGGCATCGTATGCAATGGTGTGGGGTGCTGAAAAATCAAAATCCCGGTCTCTTTCTCTGGAATAGGCCATCATCGGAAGGAAATCAATCCTGCCTGTCTTTAAATCATTTTGCGCATTATCCCATGTGTCAACGGTAATCTCCAAATCATGATCCATGACCTGGGAAACGGCCTTGGCAAGGTCGACGCTGAAACCATCAGGCAATCCTTCCTTGTTTACAAACGTGTATGGATAATACTCGCCAACGATAATGGTCTTCAGTTTCTTACCACGTACCGACACGCTGTTCTTCGGTTGTTCTTCGCTTGCCAAAGCTGAACTAAAAACAAGGATGATGAAAAGAGATATGATTGTCTTTAATTGGCAGGTCATGGTTAAAGTTCTCCTGGGTCTGGGATCCAGCAATATCGCTTTATAGAAACGTCACTTAACGACAAAACCCCGCCTCTTTTGAGTAACGGTGTTTCCATAATCTCTTCATTGCAGCACCCTTTAAAAAAGGGTTTGAATTGATTGTTAACCTTTTAACGATGCCTTATTGAATATGGTTCTTTGTGTTCCTAATTCTTTAATAAGTCAACAAACAAATTTCATTGATAACTATTTGAAAGGGTGGATGTCCGTCGAACATACCGGATGCTTGAGTACAGGAAGTTAGCGAGAGAGATCGTCTGTTTCTTTTACCTACTTATCAGCAACTTTCGATTTAGAATTGAGATGAGAATTACCACTTGGAATCAGCTTCATGAACATCCTCAAGTCCCTACCATCTTGATAGCTATTTCCGGTAAGGGAGGGATCAGATGCACCTTATTGTCTTGTCCAGTTTCTGGGGAGAGGCTCATCCATCAAACTGTCAGTGCTGACGTTCCGAGTTACATCTTTTTCCATGATCGGTGCATGGCCATCCCTTCCCCCGTCAGCGTTGGCTCGTTGAAGGCGAAAAATGCGACGGACATGGCAGGCAGTGAGGGGGTGGATTGAAACCTCGCCAAAATCTCGCACCAGCGGTCCTCCCGGATGGGGCGAAGTTCGAGATTGGGGCAAAAACTCGAATCGTAGACCGTGCATTCTCTTTCTCCCCCCACGAGACAATTCAGTAGGCGGCGATGCTCCACATGGGCCGGGCAGGAAGTTACCACCTCGCCGCCATAGGAAAAGGGAAAAAGACGGCAGACCTGGGGTCGTAGGGGATGTTGGTAGATGAGGCAGTGATTCGACCCTTCAAGCAATGGGCAGCGGACGGAATGCCCGGTGATCCTCTTCAAGTAGCATGATTGATACTCCGAGAAAAAATTATTGGACTGCAGATTCAGATATCGCTCTATGATATCCAGGTCGTGAAACGAAAACCTTGGAACATAGACGCTGCAACAGCTTCCCGTCCTACGGCAGATAAAGGGGAGCAGGATGTCATAGTCTTGACATTCTATTTTTGAGAACTGGTACCTATCCGGTTCAATGACCATAAACTGGCACTCCTTCATCTGGAAAACCAGGTATCAATCGGCGAGATACGGTTGTCGCAGAAGATATGAAAGCCGGAATGGCGTTAACGTTTGGAAGATAAAATGAACATAAAATAATGGTGGGGATGGTTCTATTGGACGATCCGATTCATGGCTGCTTGTTTTCCATCACCCAGAGGATAGAACCATCCCAAAAAATGAAAAATGTTCATCAACTCTCTTTCTCCTTTAACCGTCCGAAAATTGCTCGGATAATTTCCTCCCGCCGTCTGAGGTCCCTGCGGAATTCCCTGTCGTCCGTGTTGACGATCTCAATTCGCAGATTGGATAGGTACCGTTCCAGAAATTCCAGAAGCGTCTTTCCCTCTTCCGGCGTTAATTCCAGTGTAGACATGGCAGGCCTCCTTTCTAAAGGATGTTCAGCAATTTTCCTTGAGGACCTTTCATCAGCGCTTCATCAGCACATCCTTCGTGGCGCCGACCGGATAGACCGGAAATATCTCGAATGCCAGAAGGTCGATCCACGCGGCCCTGGCCGCAATCAGCCCTTTCGCGTCCGTGTCCACCACGTAAATGGTCCGGCAGCCCTGGAGATCGTAAAACTCGGAGATCACCTTCACGTCCTCCGGCCAATCCCATGTCACCCGTTTTGTCCTCACCTCCTTTTCATCCATAGGGTCCCATGTGCAGATCATCATGAAGTACATAAGCTCACCTCCTTTCTCAATAGGGTTTACTGGAGTGCGCTCTCCAGCCTTTCAAGGTAATTTTACTCCCAATGTGCGGGTTTAGCAATCACGAAAAAAAGCGCTTTTGTGCCATCTTGAATATGAATTGAGGCGTGACGCAGGCATGGCAAAGTATTGAATTGATAAGGACTTCATTTTCCTTCATAGGAGTATATGAAGAAGGATTTTGTGTGTAAAGGGGAATTTAACCACAAAACATGGGGTATTGGTATCGTTGATCATTACCATGAGAAACGTGTAATGTTTTTTGAGACCTCTTATTTGTTGCTTTCAGGAAGAAGCAGGTGTTTAGTACCTCTATGACACGTCACTAAATGATCTGACCAGTTCATGAGAGTCATATCAGTCTCATGGAAATTATTTTTCATTTTCTTCCAGCAATTCTCTAAGGGCTGGCCTTACATAGATGTCATTGAGATCGAACCGTTTTAACGCCTCTATCATGATCTGTATCTTTTCTTTCACGCCCGCCTTTGAGTGGATAATCAGAATATAGTTCCCTTCTATGCGGCAGAGCCCTCCCGTACCCGTTAACTCATCTTCGATTTTCTCGTACCGTATGGGTATCCCGAGCTTGTCAGTCAGTCCCTCAAGTTGACTCAAAGCCATGTAATCGTCCATAGAGATTCCCATATGAACCGCTGTTATGGTTTAGAAATCCACTACTGAACCTGCCCTGTTGCTTCCATTCCATCAGCAAAATACGCCAAAGCCAGGTCAATCACCCGGAGAAGGTATTCAAAATCCTTCTCGGCC
>Ga0208103_1000437_pt1 | contig 14145 bp, 16 predicted proteins | sample CryBogmetaGMA75M_FD_184550 | JGI IMG/M metagenome (GOLD analysis project Ga0208103, IMG submission 184550) | Freshwater microbial communities from Crystal Bog, Wisconsin, USA - MA7.5M (SPAdes) | ecosystem: Environmental > Aquatic > Freshwater > Lake | place: Crystal Bog, Wisconsin, USA... | reverse complement strand
AGCATAGGAAGTTCATTACTATATTCGCCAGTACATTGCTGCCAAAGATCAGGCTATAGCCGATAAAATACAAATTTTATACGGCGGTAGTGCCAAGCCGGATAATGCCAAAGGCTTGTTTGCCATGCCGGATATAGATGGCGGCTTAATAGGTGGGGCTTCGTTGGATGCGGAATCCTTTTTAAAGATTTTTCAATCGATTTAGAGCAGTTTAGACTTTCATGTATCAGGTAATTATCGTTATTCATGTGTTGCTGGGTTTAGGTATTATTGGCCTAATATTAATGCAGCAAGGTAAAGGGGCCGATGCGGGCGCAGCTTTTGGAACGGGTTCTGCCGGTTCTGTTTTTGGTGCACAAGGCGCAGCGTCATTCTTGTCTCGGGCTACCGCCATTATGGCAACTTTGTTTTTTATAACCAGCTTGGGTCTTGCTGTCATAAATGGACATAAAGGCGTCGCTTTTGATTTAATGGGTACACTAGAATCTCGGAGTGAAACGTCGGCTCTTCCTGAAGTTGCCGGCGAAAAAATCGTTGCTCCAGATCTCGCAGTTCCTGCGATTACGACTGAAGAAATGCCTGTGACACCTGAAGTTAAGTCAACTGAACCAGTCAATGGCGCAGAGATAGAAACTACAGTCGTGCCCAAGGCAGAAGAAATGAAGACAATTAAATAACAAAAAATTTTGTTTTTAAAGTCAATAAAGAAGCAGTAAGAAAATATTTAAAATGTTTACGCCGATGTGGTGAAATTGGTAGACACGCCATCTTGAGGGGGTGGTGACGCAAGTCATGCCGGTTCAAATCCGGCCATCGGCACCAGTTAGGCATTCAGCGAAGTGCAAAGCAGTACACAAACCCGCAAGTTATCTGGCTTCGCGGGTTTTTTATTGTCCAACGAAATACAGCGGTATTCAGCCAAAAGTGTGTCCTTATTCGTGTCCTTTGCTATAGTGGTAAAAAAAGGACACAATCGAGGACACGAATTGGCTAACAATATCAACAAAGACACGGTCTACAGGGCGGCAAAGTCTAAAGAAAAAGATTATATGGTTAATGGGTTGGTTACTTGGACAGCTTAAAAAATGGCGCTCAAGTGATCGCGTTTAAAATGATCGGTTAACTATGTGGCGTTATGATATCAGCCTGTGACAATTTGACGCATCAACCTTTTGGATTTACCGTTATAATAAATAAAAAAGAAACACATTAGGGGAAATGGCATGATTATTATCAATTTTTCAGACACATCGAAACAGGCTTTTACCAAAGGATTCTCTAAAGGAATGGCGGCTCCTTTGATGTTGTTTGGTCATTTTTCGCCACCGAATTTGCCGGAAGTTAAACAAATAAGCCCTCCATCAATAAGTGATAAGCAGGCACTTAACAACGACTGGCTGACAATTGGCGCTGATTTTAATAATGTAATAGCAAGTTATGGCCAAAAACACCACACTGAGAAATAAGCCTGCTAATAACCGTGTTATGGCTACAGCTACCCATCAAACAGTTACCCACTATGAGGGCGCTATTCCTCACCCTGAGATATTACGGGGATTTGAGCTACAAGTACCTGGATCAGCCGCTCGATTAATAAAACTGGCTGAAGACGAGTCTGCTCACCGTCGAAAACTTGAATTAATGACAATAGATGCAAATATATCTGCCCAACAACAGCAATTGGATCTGGGATCTCAGCAAACCAAGTCTGTATTTAGAAGTGATTTAATAGGGCAAATATCCGGTTTAATTGTTTGTGTGCTTGCAATTGTCGCCGCTGTGTTTTTAGGGCTGGAAGGCCATGACGGGCTTGCCGGTATCGTTGCCGCAATACCTACCGCCGCAATTATTAAAGCATTTACATTAAATAAAAAATAATCAGCAAAAAACTTACACACATTAAAACCCGCCCCGAGCGGGTTTTTTATTGGCCGTTAATGTACAGTAGTATGTTGTAGGAGCGACGCCCTCGTAGCGATTTGAGGCACCGCTCCTTAGAAGATAATGAAAAACCTCGCCCCGAAGTTGGTTACCGATTACAAGCCTGGCACCACTTTTTGTACGCCAGTCCATTCGCCATGTACTTCGCTTTTGTCCCACCAACGTATTCTATATTCACGGGTTTCGTGGGTATTGCCGGGTGCGAGTGGGCGCACATCCAGATAAGGCTTAATCGTATCAACGGCTAAAAAAGTCCACTCGCCGTCGTTGATTCGGCTTTCAATCCAGATACCATCGTGGCCGTATTTATTAAAATCGATACGCACTTGGGTTACATCAAGCCCGATTTCTACGGTAAGCCAGAATTCAGGAACCAAATGTTCAACGGCACCTCGGCACTAATGCCGCACAGGGGGCCATCAACAGGGGGCTTTAAAGAGTAATGGGTAAGCCAGACAATTTGCCCGGACTGAGTAGAAGGGAAAAAACGGCTCTATGTGATTTACAGTGGGTAACACATAATTAAACATGTAAGCTGGTCATAAGAAGAATTGATATTACCACAAGTCCCAGAGCCGTCATTCCGGCATGGATCGCCGGAATCCAGTTGCCATGGATGGCACTTACAAAGCATACAACCAGCTAATTTATAGTTTAATTTTAATAAATTCTATGCGATGTAGATTAGTACATCCTTGTACACTGGATTCCGGCAGTCCATGCCGGGATGACGGCTTGAGCGTTTTGAGCTATTTATAAGATTTGTGTTTATCGGTATTTTTTATTATTTACCCACTACGATTCACATAGAGCCGAAAAAACTAATGGCGATCATAGTAACAGGCAGACTCCAGCCGGATAGTTAAATGAAGTTTTCAGGGATTACAACAAGGTTGACATAGGGGGCAACGTAGCAGAGAGTGTCATGCCTTTTTCGCTAGCGGCTAAGTTAATCCTTTTGAGCGTTAGCTGTCAAGAAAATTATTATATCGTGTGCCTTAACGGTTATTACTCGCTTCTTATAGCCTTCAGGGAGCGCCTAAAAATAATTATGGCGACCGTAAATAGTGTCAACACACCCACAATACAAATTTAAGAGCCTCAGAAAGCTATTTGCAGGCTTGGGAATCTTAATTAGGGGCTTACAAAAACTTTTTGCGGGCTTGGGAATATTAATCGGGAGCTTACAAAAATAATTAAGGGAACCCATAATTATTTTTGTGCAGTGCTTAGGGTAGTCTTCTGGTTCCCAAGCTCCAGTTTCGCGAGACTGGAAGCTGAATCTTCCCAGTCCGCATTCTCAAGCTGGAGCTTGGGAATGAGTACAATTGACTGACAACTACCCATAATTATTTTTGTGTAGTGCTCACAGCCTGTAGGTTGGAGTAAAGTAACGAATTGGGCTGTTTTTTAAAGTTCGGTGATTTATGAGTTGTGCTTAGAGCAGTTTAACCAGAGCAGCAATCACAGCAACCTGCGCCAGCATTAAGGCACCCACCCACTTGACCAGATCTACTTTGAGCTCAAGTAAGTCTGTTTTAGAGGCAAGTGGTACAATATCGTTCTTGGTAGTCAGTTCACCTTGTGATTTTTTCAGCACAGCTACTACCGTTTCTGATTGTTTGCGCGTAAATCCACTCATTTCAAGTTCGTTAACTAATTCTTGTGTGTCGAAAGTAATGGTGGTCATGTGCTTAAGTCCCCGCTAAATTATTTTATAAATATCAATGTAGTCTTAAGGGCTACTGCTTGTCAACAAACCAGATAATAACACAATGAGGTCAGCATGTATTCAAGCCTTATTACAGGCTGTAGGCAGGCAGATTACCCACGTCGAAATCGCCAATATTGAGGACAGAATCCGCAAGGTTCAGCGCTACTTGTAGTAAATCGTCCGACAGACCCTGTCCGGGCTGAGGCATCAATAGCGCGTGGGTGGGGTAAAGTAACGAACTGAGCTGCCCCGGTTTAAGTTGATAGCCAAGAGCAGGATGGGTAGAGCAACGCGAAACCCATCGGATAAGGAATCAATTATGATGGGTTTCGACTATCGCCTCTACCCATCCTACGCGCTAAAGCTCCATATTGGTCGAATGCTCTGGCTTCGCAATTCAAGTTAATCACAAGACTATTTCCCGGTTATATCTGGATAATGCAATTTTGCAATGCCTGATCCCCTTATTTTCCTTTACGAAAAGATCAAAAGTAATATTTCTGATGCAGTTTTTATATTTAATTGACTTTTTATAATGAAAAAATTAAACTCTTAACGCCACGCCACGCGATAACTTGCTGAAAATGGAGTGACTGTAGTTTGTGGTGCTTGGTATTTAGTACATTTCTTTAACTTTTTTGCAATTTAATTTGAGCAACAATAAGTAACTCATGAACACAAAATTTTTAATAACAGTAGCAGTATTGGCGTTTAGCCTTAGTACTGGCGCTCAAGCGTCCTTAGAGGCTCGTACCGGCGGCATGGTGTATGACATTGTCAACAAGATAACTTGGGCAGCTGATGCCAACTTGTTTAAGACCCAGGCAGCGAGTAATGCCAATCTGGTTACTGAAATAATCGCGGCCAACGGCAGGGTTATTTATAACACGCCAAATTCTTATGATGGGGAAACGGGTATCTATTACCTGACCAGCGCAGACTTTAATACCGGCACTGGCGCAATGACCTGGTTTGGCGCACAAGCCTGGGCCAAGAACTTAACACTGGGTGGCGTTACGGGTTGGAGCCTGCCCTCTACGCCTGTAGAAGCCAGTGGTACTAACATTACCAGCAGCCAAATGGGCGCTTGTTTTACAATCAATTAGGCGGTGCAGCTTCGACAGATATTGCAACGACCCATAATGCCAACTATAATTTGTTTACTAACGTCCAGAGCGATGTGTACTGGTCGGGTAGTGAGTACGCGCCCGATTCAGACCGCGCGTGGATCTTCGTTACCGACTATGGCTTCCAGCAATACTACCTTAAAGATCCCCAGCTAGAACTCAAGATCTACGCATGGGCTGTTCGCCCGGGCGATGTTGCCGCCGTTCCGGTACCCGGTGCGTTTTGGCTTTTCGGTAGTGCTATGGTCGGGTTAATGGGCTTAAAGCGGCGCGGCAGCATCGGGTAATTTGATACTTCGGGTCATTGGGTGCTTTTGAGGGGGTGTACCACAAGGGCACTCCGGTTGGTCGCAGGGGCGTTAGCCGCCTGCGATTTTAAAAAACGCACCCAAGCCTTTTGATGGGTAGGGGCAGAAGATAAGCTGCCCAGACAATACGCAGCATAACAAAGGGCAGCTTATCTTCTGCCCCTACATAATGGTCAGGATTTTTACCCGTTAAAATGGCGCGTTACGAACATCTACCCATCTATCGTGATGCCTTGAACTTGGCGGTGCATTTTGAAAAAATGGTCGCCAATTTTTATGCCGGGCTTCCTGCCCTACGCCCTTCGGGTCGCGCTTTGCGCGTTCAAAATCGTTCTTGACGATTTTGTGCCGCTATCACAAATATACCTTGGGTACCGAGTTACGCAATGCCAGTCGGCATGCGGTCAAGTGGGTGATTCATGCCAACAATCAACCAGAAAATGATAGTGTCAGATATTGCAAAATCAAATTTTAATGTGTTGTAGAAAGCCTTGTCCCTTGGTCACCTAAAAGTGACGTTATGTAAATCCTGGCAGGTAATGCGATAATATAAGCATAACCAATCAAAGAGGATACGTTATGAAATTTAACCCTTGTATTGATAAATGTACTTATGAAGGCACTCATTGCCAAGGTTGTGGTCGTTCATTTGAAGAAATAGCTGACACCAAAAAATTGGTAATGTCGATTGTCGATTTTATACAAAGCCAAGATTATGAGAATAGTGAAGAATTTGTCAGTGCGATTAGCAAAAGCGTACTTAAAAAAGTGCAAAATTCGGTGTAAAGTCACATAAAAAAACTCAGATGAGTGGTAGGGTGCGCATCGCGCACCTAAAATCTCACTTTACTGGAATTGTAGTGGTGCGCGATGCGCACCCGTTGCGTATAAGCATCCATGCCGGTGTGGACAGCCGTTTTTTGCCAATCAGGTAGAAATTGGGTGAGGGTATTATTTTTTTCTGAGATTTTTGAGTATTTCTTCCAAAGGCACCAGGTTCATGGACATTCTAAATAAAACATCATTATTCTGTAACAAGCCATAACAATGATAGGTTCTTAGCATAATATTGGTTTGGTTTAAGGTGTTCTCACTGGATTCAGGCAGTTGCTTGACTAAAATATGCAGCTTGTCATTATTTTTAAGCTGGCTTACATGCTGCCGGTCTACTGAAATTTCATGAGATGTGTAAACCATCGGGTTAAGTTTAAAATCATGATTTTCTAATTGCGCTTTTTCCAGCAAGGCACCCGAGGTCAAGCTGCAAGGAAATATTTCCGGGTAGTGCGCAACATGCGTTAACTCATCAAAATAATCGGATTGCTCGGCTAAAGACCCCGATAGAAAGTTTTTAACAGAACCGTTATTCATAAACTTTCGTTTAAGGAAATAACAGGTGTCGGGAATCATCGTGCGGTCGGGGATGCTGTTAAGGTCGGGTAAATTGTTAAATTTTGTATCGGCTAAAAATAGCGGCGCTTGTGTTTCTTTTTTAAACCCCAGCAACACCGTTTTGCCATCAGATTTCATGGCAATACGATTGCCCAGCGTCAGGTTGGGAATGGTTTTAATCAGGGTTTTTTTAATATCCAAATAAACAGGCGTTCGGGGTCTTACAGCGTTAACAAACGTAATTTGGTAGTTACTGAAGCGCAGATTGTTTTCGGCGATAATCCGGTTTTCATGATGCGCTTCCCGATATAGGCGCATTTGGTACTCAATGAGTGTGTTGAGTTGATAGCCCAGAACGATAGGGCCTCTAAACGGGTTATGAGTGACTTGTAACCATTTATGCTTGTCATGAAACAAATTAAAGTCATCTGTGGCATTACGAGCCACCTCAATATGAATCTGGTCAAAAGTGAATGGTTGATCTATCATTTTTTTTGCTGGGTAGAGTGTGATTGCTATTTAAGTGTTTAGGGTCACCCATTAGCCATCTGTTGTCAATAAAGTCGATAAAATCCCGGTGGGTCAGATTGTAATGCCGTCTTCTTAATGCAGCGCTAATTTATTAAACTGTGTTATTTAACACAGTTTAATAAAAAAACTCGTCTCCATCCCAGATGAAAGCTTCAATAGCTTTCAAAATTTGAGGTTTTTAACCATTTTTTCTATTGTTTTAGTTCGGTATGCCATTAATTTCATGAAAAAGAGTTAATTTGATAGCTGATTAATGCCGCTAATTAATTAAACTATGTTATTTAACACAATAAATCGACAAAAGTGTGTTAAATAACATAGTTTAATAAAAACTCGTCTCTATTTAAAGTCCGAAGCCAGTGTTTACAAGGTCTTGGTTACTTGGTATATAATGTGCTAATAAATTATATACGGAATATTCCTCTCAAACATAACTACAGATTTGCCATGCTTAACCTTATATTACTTAACGAACAAAAAAAACGGTTTTTTTTATTCGTCATTGTTTCATCCATTCTTTCGCTATTTCCATTTCAAGATGTGTTGGCAACTACATCGTTCGCACGCCAAACCGGTGAACCCTGTACCGCCTGTCACATGCAGGCTTATGGACCCTGGTTAACTCAGTACGGCCAAAAATTCAAGCTTGATGGTTATGTTGCCGGCCATGCCAACAAGTTGCCTGACGTGATCAACCCGTTTGCCTTGGAGGTGGTGGGCTCGGTGACTAACACCCAGAAAGACGTACCTCCTGGACTATACTACCCTTCCAATGGTACCAATGGTGAGGGCGCTCATTCGTTTGCCAACAATAATGCAGTGAACGACTGGACTGCGCTATATTATACCGGCCGTATTACCGATAAAATTGGCAGCTATCTCCAGCTTAACCTCAATCCTCAAGTGGGGCGCTCGGTCAGCCTTGCCATGGCTGATATACGGGTTGCCGACCACGCAACTTTCAAGGGCAACGAAATCACTTACGGGCTTACCGTAAATAACGCGCCGACCATGTCTGATTTCTGGATGACGACACCTGCGTGGATGTATCCTTATACCCAGTCTTCCGTGACAGTAAAGCCAGTTGCCCAACCCTGGCTGCAATCGTTGATGGCGGGTGCAAATACGGCTGGTGCAACCGCTTACACAATGATCAATAATCATCTCTATCTGGAAGCCGGTGGCTACACATCGCAGTCTCAAAACATGGCTCAGGGTCTGGGGGTTTGGAATGCCGCCAGAAGTAGAGAAGGGGCCCAAAATGGTCTTATCGATGGCGGAGCTCCTTACTGGCGCATGTTTCTACAGCACAGCACGGGGCCACACACAATGATGATAGGCACTTACGGTTTGTCGGCTAATGTAATTCCATTCTATCAAAATGGCATTGGGACTAACTCATATGTGGAATACAATGCTGATGCTAATTATTCGTACATGATGGACGACGATAATATGTTGATGGCGATGGCCAAATATACACACGACAGTATGAAAATGAACGCATCTTACTCCCAAGGTTGGGCGAGCAATTCCAGTAACTATTTAGATAGCGTGATGATGATGGGGATGTGGACTTTCAAGCAAACCTACAATTTGTCGGTGGGATGGAACTATATGTCCGGCAGCGCTGATGCCAAGCTTTATAACGGAGCCGCGAGTCTTGATTTTGATCCCGACAACCCGGTTAGTCCGATAAAGGGAAGCGCCAACGGCTCTCCAAACACCAATTCGTTTCTTTTCGAAGCTGACTACATACCGTTTGGTAAAGGCACCTCCATGACCGACCCTTATTTGAATTTACGTCTTTCCGTGCAGTATTGGGCCTATACTCAATTCAATGGCGCATCCACGAACTATGATGGTGCCGGACGTAATGCGGCGGGTAATAACACGCTGTACTTTGTCGGCAACATAATGTTTTGAGGTGGATTGCTATGAAATATAATTTGAAAACCAAGTCTATTATAATGGGTTCTATCCTGTTATGCCTTTTGGGTTTTACCTGTGTATCACAGGCAGTGCGTTTGTCGGGTTCATGCCCTACGGCTCATGCCATGGATATGAGCGGAATGACTATGGGCGACGCAAACAAATCCGGAGCGAAGCAGGCTGAAGCCGACTGTAGCAGTTGCCACGGGATTGACGGCAATGGCGTCAGTGCATCTAACGACGTTCCGTATTTAGCGGGGCAAGATTTCATGTACATGTGCGCCTGGCTGGATGCATGCCGCAAACAAGGCAAGAAATGTGACGGTCATGAAGACATTGCGGCTCAACTCAGCGATCATGATATTGTCGATTTAGCTATGTTTTATACACATTTACCCTCTAATAAATGGTTGCTTCAATGATGGAAAATACTAAAATGTTACGCATTTTGATGGTCAATGGACTTATAGTATTCACTCTCTGTCTGCCTGGATGTTCAATTATTAAAAAGCAATCCGCAGCCGGCACCCCTGCTGCCGCAGCGCAAACGGCTTATTACACCTGCGATGGATGCCATGGATCCAAGAACGTGCGAGTTGAAGCCATGTCTCCCAAAATCATCGGTCAGAAAAAAGTCTATCTCGCTGCGAAATTACGTAATTTCCGCGATATGAAAAGGATTAATCCCTACATGAATGGTGTTGTGGCAGAGCTAACTGATCAAGACATCGATAATCTGGCTGCTCATTATTCCAACTACGGGCAAGGTAAAAAGTAAATCCATACGGCTTGCTCTATCCAACGTAGTTCGTCTTGGCTACCAACTTAAGCCGGAACTGATAACATCCCTTAAAGGGATATTATCAGTAAAATTGTCCCGCTTTAAACTGGAAGCCGAATAAGGGAATTGTACCTTGTGCCCCCATTAACTTACGAAGGATCACAATGAAACGTATAGGCATCGTTTTCTTGGTCAGCTTGGTTAGCGCTTTTTCTGCCATGGCCGAGCAACCCCAAGATTTCCTCACCACCTTTGCCGGACAAGCAAAGATTGATAATGCAGCCTTTTCCGGTTTTGACGCCAGTCGTGGCGAACAGTTCTTCAAGTCGCGCCATGGCGCTGATTGGAGTTGCTCTACCTGCCATACCGAAAATCCTGTTGCGATGGGTCAACATACCGTGACTAAAAAAGACATAAAGCCGATGGCTCCATCGGCCAATCCCGAACGTTTTACGGATACTGCAAAAGTGGAAAAGTGGTTTAAACGCAATTGCAAGGATGTGGTGACGCGTGAATGCACTGCCCAAGAGAAAGGTGATGTGCTTACCTATTTGTTGTCACTGGGCCGGTAAAAGTGAGAGCAATTTCATGACCCAACGCATACTTGTATGGGATCTGCCGACCCGCATTTTTCACTGGACGCTGGCGGCGAGCTTCGCAGGTGCCTATCTAACGGCCGAAAGCGAGCGTTGGCGCGACTTCCATGTGCTGCTCGGTTACACGGTACTGGGTCTGATCGCATTCCGTTTGGTCTGGGGCTTTGTCGGCACGCGCTATGTGCGCTTCGCCTTATTCGCGCGCTGTTTACCCTACGTCATCCGCTACCTCGCCCAACTGCTCAGGGGACATGCCTGGCATTACGTCGGTCACAATCCCGCGGGCGTGGTCTCCATTGCGTTGCTGTTGCTGCTCGGAATCGCCAGTGGTGTCTCCGGCTGGTCGGTTTATGAGGAAAGCGGCGGCGACTGGTTGGAAGAGTTGCACAAGTTCACTTCCAACGCAATGTTGGCGGTCGTCTTCGTGCATATTGCCGGGGTGCTGGTTACCAGCGTCCTGCATAAAGAAAACCTTATCATTGCGATGATCACCGGGAAAAAGCGCGGATTAGCCAATCAAGCTATCTCCAGTAGCTATCCGCTGATAGCCATGTTCTTTCTGATGGTGCTGATCGGATGTTGGATTTGGGCTTGGCCGGATTCAAGAGATGAGATATGGTTTCGGGAAATCGGACAGGGGCTTAAGTTGAGTTTGGGATTTAGAGGTCGATGAAGCGTAGTTCAGTTTTTCTTGTGCAATTATGGTGGTATTCATAACGGTGACAATATTCATTAATTTAAATCGATTACAGCAAACCTTATAAAAATTATATCGACTAAAACGCGCCTGTCCGTGGATAATTTTTTGCGATAGATGTTAATAGTCCGGCGACTGCCACTTAAAAAATTTTGCGATATAAGCATAATTAAGGTAAAACCGTCTTGGGTATTTTTGCCCGAAATGTCTTTGAGGGAGAAAAAATGGCTACTGTATTAATTACCGGTGCAAATCGGGGTTTGGGTCTTGAGTTTTGTAAACAATATGCAGTTGATGGCTGGCAAGTGCTGGCTTGTTGCAGATTGCCGCAAGCGGCGTCCGAGTTGTTACGTTTTGCCGAGCAGTATCCGCAGATTTCGGTATTGGCTTTGGATGTTGAAGATTTTACGCAAATAGAGCAATTGGCCGTGCAATTGCACGATACGCCTATTGATGTGTTGATTAATAATGCAGGTGTTTATGGGGATAGTGCAGGGCATGGGTTTGGGCAATTGGATTACTCGACGTGGACTAAAACATTAGCTATAAATGTACAAGCACCTGTAAAAATGGCGGAAGCGTTTTTACCACACCTGAAACGGGGCGATAAAAAACTGTTGGTCTCAATCAGTAGTTTAATGGGTAGTATCGCCGATAATAGCAGCGGCGGCAGTATCATTTACCGTTCCAGTAAAGCGGCATTAAATGCGGCAATGAAAAGTATAGCCATTGAGCTTAAGGAGCAGGCCGTCGGTGTGTTGATTTTTCATCCTGGCTGGGTAAAAACCGATATGGGCGGCGATAATGCGCCGCTTGAAGCCGTTCAGAGCGTTGCCGGAATGCGGCAGGCTATTTCTGCATTTTCGCTTGAGCAGGCCGGTAGTTTTGTAAAATACGACGGAACGCCGCTACCCTGGTAAGAAAAACCGTTGGCTGAGCGGAGCCGAAGCCAGCAAAATCGCTTCGACTCCGCTCAGCCAACGGCTTAACTATGGGTAGTGACGCTCCAGAAATTGAATAATGAAAAACCCAAGCTCTTCATTATAAGGCATCCAGTTTGTAGCCGAACCCTCGCACAGTCTTAAGAAGTTTTATATCATAATCGTCATCGATTTTTCGTCTCAACTGCCGAATATAGACATCCACCACATTGGTTAACGGATCGGCGCTATAACCCCAGACTTGTTCCAGGATGCGGGTTCGGCTCAACACCTTGCCAGGCATCCGCATAAAGCATTCCAGCAAAGAAAATTCTTTGGGTGTCAGTTCGATGAGCGTTTCGCCACGCCTCACTTCATGCGTTTCCATATTTAATACCAGGTCAGCCACTTGAAATTCTTTGGACTCCGGTTTGATATCGCCGTTGCGACGGCGCATTAACACTTCGATTCGGGCCAGCAATTCCTCAAATGCGAAAGGCTTGGTCATGTAATCATCGGCACCGGAGCGCAAACCGGTTACCTTGTCCTGCACGGTATCTCTGGCTGTCAACATTAAAATCGGGGTGCCAACGCCAGCGTTACGCAAGCGCTCACAAACGTCTCGACCATTGATGTCGGGTAGCCCCAAATCCAGAATGATGATCTGAAATTGGCCGACAGAACCCAGCGCTATTGCTTCTTGGCCGTTTCGTGCGACCTCTACCGCATAACCTTCGGCCTTCAGTCCTCGCTGAACAAAGTCGACAATTCGCTCATCGTCTTCTACTAACAAAACTCGCATGTAACCGATACTCATTGGATTATTAAATTTAAGTGGGTAACTTCTTATTGCCTGCAAGCCGCATCAGAATCAAATTGATTAAGCGCGGAATGAAAGGCAAACCGATGGGGATTTAAAAAATCTCCCCTAACCCCTCTTTTTCAAAGAGGGGGACTGAATAATTACTCTTGATTTCCCCCAAAGACGACATTGTATTTCTTCGTGTCTTCGTGGTGATATTTTTTTGAAAATGGTTAATCAATTTTACATAAGTCATTGTTCTGCCAAAGTCAGGGGTAGCGTCACTGTAAACGTCGAGCCTGAATTTTCAGTGCTGGTTACGGTGATCCGTCCGCCGTGTGCTTTCATGATTGACTTGGCCATCGGCAAGCCCAAACCCGAGCCATCGTCTCGCGAAAGCAGGGCATTCGGGCTGCGGAAATGGCGGTCGAAAATAAGCTCTAAATCTTGGGGGGGTATGCCTATGCCTTGATCGGTAAGGCTAAAGTTGACCTCGTTTTCCTCCAGCCACAAGGAAACCGTGATATGCCCCCCCGTTTTGGAATATCGGCAGGCATTATCGCCCAAAATAAACAGTACCTGTCGAAGTCGTTGTTTATCTCCGCGTACCCACACGGGCTGGCTTGAGCCATCAAGGGAAACCGAAATCGAGTTTTCTTCGGCCATTACCTGAAAATCCTCGACGGCACTGGCGACCAGTTCGGCCAAGTCCAGGTTATCCCATTCAAATTGAAGATTGGCGGTTTCGGTTCGGGCCAGAAATAATAGATCGTTGACGTATTTTCCTAATTGCATCGATAGTTCGACGATGCGGTGTAAGGCGTCCTTATACTCCTCGGCATTGCGATCTTTGCCTCGTAGCGTCACCTCAGCCTCGCCACGAATGACGGTAATCGGGGTGCGCAGTTCATGGCTGATGTCGGCCAAAAATTCTCGTCGCGCATTGTCCATGCGTTTTAATTCTTCATTTAAGCGATGCAGATCAAACGTGCGTTCAGCGACTCTTTTCTCCAACACCAATCGGCTTTCTCGTAGCTTATCTTGTTGGTGCGTGAGTTCCTGAGCCATAAGATTAAAATGCGTGGCAAGATAACCAAATTCATCGCGGGTATCAAGAGCAATGCGGTAATCCAAATTGCCGGAGGCTATTTCGTCAGTACCTTTCATCAACGCTTCAATAGGTTTTCTGACGCCGCGTAGCAGTAATACGCCGGACGTGAGGCTAAACAACGCCGCAGTTAATGATGCCAAGATGGCAAGCCAACGCGACCGGGCAACCAAATCCTCCAGTTCTTGTCTTGCTTTTCCCGCTTTTTCACGTTCCGCATTAATGGCGGCATCAATCAGCGGCTGAAATTTTTCGTCGATTTCTTCTTTGGAGAATTTCGACAGTGCTTGCACCGC
>Ga0208103_1000435_pt1 | contig 14241 bp, 17 predicted proteins | sample CryBogmetaGMA75M_FD_184550 | JGI IMG/M metagenome (GOLD analysis project Ga0208103, IMG submission 184550) | Freshwater microbial communities from Crystal Bog, Wisconsin, USA - MA7.5M (SPAdes) | ecosystem: Environmental > Aquatic > Freshwater > Lake | place: Crystal Bog, Wisconsin, USA... | reverse complement strand
TTCTTGAACTTCGACGCTTGCAATTTGACTGGAAGAGACGTGCATTGAAGGAGGATCCATACGGTTAGGACAAGCACCACATACTTTAGCATCATCAATCGTTATATTGAGGTTATCTTTACGAAATCCGCGAAGGATAATATCATTGCCCACACCGCTGTTGCGTACCATGGTAACTTCGGGAAGTGTATTGGAGAGCATTTCTCCCAAATCGCTTTGACGAGAAAATTTAACCATTTCATCTGAGTTTACACTTTTACTGTCCACTTTGGGCGCAGTAGCTTCTACGGTAATTTTTTGAATTGTAACAGGCTCAGAGGCAAGAGCAGCAATTGCCGCCAATGAGAGGAGGGAGAGTTTCTTCATACTTTAAATCCTTAAGAAAATATGAAGATATTGTAGAAAAAAAGTGTTACATTAGTGTTAAGACGGAATCCGTAACCCTACCTCTTCTGGAAATTGCATCGTAACACAATGGAGTGATCCATGTTGACGGATGAGGACAGAACAGTCGATAGGGATGATGTCACGTCCGTAAAATGCTTTTTCGCAAATTTTTATTGCTACTGTATCATTAGGGTCATTGTAGATCGGAAGTAAAACGGCATCGTTAATAATTAAAAAATTTGCATAAGTAGCAGGAAGGCGTTCTCCGCCATAAAAATGAGGTTGTGTCATCGGCAAAGCAATGAGACGGAAGGGCTCACCGTCTAAATCACGTAAAGCTTGTAGCTCTTCTTCCATTTTTTTTAATTCGCTGTAATGCTCATCTTCTGTATCCTCACATTTGACGTACATAATGGTATCGGTATCGATGAAACGAGCAAGAGTATCGATGTGACTGTCGGTATCATCTCCTGCTAAATAACCGTGGTTAAGCCATAAAATTTGCTCGACTCCGAACTCTTTTTTTAGCATAGTTTCGGTTTGTATTTTCGTGAGATGAGGATTTCGGTTGGGATTTAAAAGACACTCTGCCGTGGTCAGCAAACTTCCTACACCATTGGATTCGACTCCTCCCCCTTCTAAAATAAGGTTGATTTTTTCCATACGCGCACCATAGATGCTTTTAATACTTTCACTCATGGCATTATCACGTGTTGCGTCAAACTTTCCACCCCATCCTGTAAACGTAAAATTCAGTAGTAAAGCTTCGTCCTCATTCTCCTCGATGACCGTTAGTGCACTGCAATCTCGTGCCCATGTGTCATCACTTTGGTAGAGGACAAAAATAAGATTATCATGGGAAGAAAAATAGCCTTTGACTATATCAACATCATCACAAATGATAACGCACGGTTGATACACAGCGATAGAATTGGCAATGGAAACAAAACATTGGCGTGCTTCTTCAAGATAGTCTACCCAATCACTTTGAGGATGAGGAAAAATGAGTTGGACAAAACTTTGGAGTTCAAATTCGGCTGGGAAATAGCGCATTAACTTACCTTGTACTATAATTTGTGATGGGAAAAATAAAACTGAGCCGTAAGGCGCTTATAAATAATCTTGACATTATTGCACATCAAGTCGGTGGAAAAGATAAAATTGCTGTGGTTTTAAAAGACAATGCATATGGGCATGGAGCTGTTTTAATCGCTCAGGCTGCACGGGATTACGGAATTACACATGCCGTTGTACGGTTGGAGCGTGAGGCATTGGAAATCCGCGAATTTTTTGAAAATATTTTAATTCTTTCCGATTTTCCTACCATGGATAATTCAAAATTCCATTATGTTATTAATTCTCTTGAGCAGCTAAAAAAGTTTCCAAAAGGGACTAAAGTAGAGCTTAAAATGGATACCGGTATGCACCGCAATGGTGTTGGGATGGACGAAGTCGAAAAAGCTTTTGAGGCTATTGAAGCACACGAGTTAGAGTGTGTTGGCGTCATGAGTCATTTTAAAAGTGCCGACAGCCTTAGTTCTGAGTGGTTTTGGCAACGATATGCGTTTGATGTTCTTAAAAAAGAGGCGTTAAAGCACGCACAAAAATATAAATGGAATCTTCGTTTTCATCTTTCTAATTCAGCGGGGACGTTTCGCTCTACGCAGTGCAGTGATAATATGGTTCGTGTTGGAATTGCTTTATACGGGTGCTTGCAAATGGATAACTCATTACCTCAACCGCAGCTAAAGCCGGTTTTATCTTTGTGGGGAGAAAAAATTTCTACGCGTATTTTGCGAGCAGGCGAGAGGGTTGGGTATAACGGTGCGTATGAAGCAGGAGCCGATGAAGTGGTATCGACGTACGATTTGGGATACGCCAATGGGCTTGATAGACTTGCTTCCAATCGATACGTTACTCCTGATAATGTCCGTTTATTAGGTCGTATTTCAATGGATTGTGCTACGTTTTCAAGTGATGCAGATCAATTATTGATTTTTAATGATGCAAATGAATATGCTAAAGCAGTAGGAACGATTGGTTATGAAATACTGGCGTGTTTGGATAAAGATTTGCTAAGAGAATGGGTTGATTAAGAGGTGATTTTAATGATTGCCTCTGCAAAAATCGCCCCATCCAGTCTCATATCAATGAGCTTTTCAAGATTTTCCTCTTCTTCACAATATCCTAATATTTTAGAGTCAAATAGATAATGCTCCGCAATGCTTTGAATTTCTGAACCATTTTTACCATTGACGATGAGATAGGTAGCACGAAGATTTTCAGCTAAAACAGCCTCAACAGAGGTGGTGACATAAAGAGCAAATCGAATAGTATTGAGGTGTAAATGGGCAATAATATCAAGATTCTGTTCTTCAAAAAAAAGTGCAATAACAGAATTTGAAGGGGTATTAGAAATTGCTTCAATGGAAGATATATGATAAAAGCGTTCTGAAGGTATGAGAGGGTGACCAAAAAGTATCATAATTATTTTTTCTCCATACATTCAGGTGAACAGTAATATTTCCCACTACTCATAAGTGCTTCTTTGGCTTGGATATAGACACCGCATGTTGCGCAAGGAATCATTGCCTCGTCCATGGAGTTGTCATTTTTGGGTGAGGATAGACCTTTCTTTTTGGCAAAGAAAACATAATAAACTGTGGTGATAAGACCAACAAAGAGTAAAAATTTCAACATAATTTATGACTTAATAAGAAGATAGTGACGATTTTGTTTTTCAATGATTTGATAATCTAGCGATTCGTCTACTTCATCATACACTTTTTCCCCTTTATAGAAGAGCAAAAGAGTTCCCTTTGAACGAAAAGGTTCTGATAGTTTGAGAAGCATTTTGGTATCGGTTACGGCGCGAGAAGTGATAAAATCATACGGTGCAGGAGGAAGCTGTTCCACTCGCATTGGTTTAACATCTACATTTGTAAGCCCTAAATCAGCTTTGACAAACTGTAAGAAACTGGCACGTTTTGCGAGGGGTTCGACGAGGGTAAAATGGGTTTGCGGCAGGGCAAAAGCCAAAATCATTCCGGGAAATCCTGCTCCTGTTCCTATGTCCATGGCATTTTTAATGGGAGGTAAAAAAGTAATAGGAGCAATCGCATCAACGATAAATTCATCAATTTGAGAAATGTTTTTGGCTCCTGTAAGATTATGAATTTTATTCCACTGCATTAACAGTTCTTTATACTGATGAGCATATTCATAAAAACGCTCATCCACAATAATATTTTGTGCACGCATAAGCCGGTGTAAATTAGTCAAGGAGATGCCCCATACACTCTTTTTTTGTTTTTAAATAGTACTCATTATAAGGATTTGGATCGATAATTAAGGGGATACGTTCAGCAATGGCAACATCCAACCCCTCAACGACTAAAACTTTGGCCGGATTGTTGGTGAGAAGGCGAATCTTGGTAAGATTAAAATCGCTGAAAATTTCACTCACGACATCGTAGGTACGCTGATCGGGAGCAAATCCCAATTCTACGTTTGCTTCAATGGTATTGCGTCCTTGATCTTGGAGGGCATATGCATTGAGTTTGTTGAGTAGACCAATGTTTCGCCCCTCTTGCGCATGATAGATGATAAGCCCCCCCTCTTTGGCTATAAGTTCAAGCGCTTTGTGAAGCTGATTGTTGCAATCGCATTTGATACTGCCAAACGTATCGCCTGTCAGACATTGAGAGTGAATCCGTACTAATGGAGACTCTGCTTTCTCGAAGTGTTCCGTAAAAATAGCAAGATGCTCTTGACAACCCTCTTTATAAGCACGAATTTTAAAGTGCCCGTATTTGCTTGGAAGATTGGCAATAGCAGATTTTTCAAAAAATAGTTTAGATGTCATGCGGAAATTATAGTTTGTTTTTCTTAATCTATTTATTGATACACTTTTAACATATTTTTTTATTAAAAGAAGGTTTTTTCATGGAGCGTTTTCGCCGTACTCGCCTTAATTCTCATTTGCGTTCATTGGTACGTGAAACGCATGTCAGCGTGAATGATTTTATCTATCCATTATTTGTAAGACCGGGAGAGGGGATAAAAACTGAAGTTGTTTCCATGCCGGGTGTCTATCAGATGAGCTTGGATGAAATTTTAAAAGAGTGTGAACTTCTTCAATCTTTGGGGATTTATTCGATACTTCTTTTTGGTATTCCCGCAGTAAAGGATTCTATCGGTTCTGATGCATTGTGTGATCATGGGATTATCGCGACAGCGGTTCGTGCAATCAAACGTGCGTATCCACAAATGTTTGTAGTGACCGATTTATGCTTTTGTGAATACACTGACCATGGACATTGCGGAATTCTCGATCACGTCCATGAGACGGTTGATAATGATTTGACATTGGGAATTTCAGCACAACAGGCGTTGGTCCATGCAAGAGCGGGTGTTGATATGATTGCCCCATCGGGGATGATGGATGGAATCATCACGACATTACGCGAAGCTCTTGATGGAGGTGGATACCCGAATTTGCCGATTATGAGTTATTCGACCAAGTTTGCCAGCGGATATTACGGACCATTTCGTGATGTTGCTGAATCCGTACCCAGTTTTGGAGATCGCTCTACGTATCAGATGGATCCGGCAAACCGTCGTGAAGCCATCCGAGAAAGTTTGGCAGATGAGGCGCAGGGTGCTGATATTTTGATGGTGAAACCGGCATTAGCGTATCTGGATATTATTCGCGATATTCGTGAAGCGTCCAATCTTCCTCTTGCGGTGTACAACGTCAGTGGCGAATACGCGATGTTAAAATTCGCCGGAAATGCAGGGCTTATTGATTATAACCGTGTAATGATGGAGACGATGATTGGATTTAAACGTGCGGGTGCTGACATCATCATTAGTTACCATGCTAAAGAAGTGGCACGACTTTTACATTAATAAAATTATTTTATGCTATGATTGTTTTTTGAATATATGAGGAAGTTGAGTGAGACATTTTTTAACTTTACGTGATTACACTAAAGAGGAGATCTTAGAGATCGTCGATTTGGCGTTAGCAATTAAAAAAGAGCAAAAAGCAAAGAAGCCGCATCCCTATTTGGCAGGGCAGACATTGGCAATGATTTTTGAGAAAAGCTCAACACGTACTCGTGTCAGTTTTGAAGCAGGGATGTTTCAGTTGGGTGGACATGCCCTGTTCCTCTCGAACCGTGATATTCATTTAGGACGTGGTGAACCGGTCAAAGACACAGCTCGCGTCATCTCTTCGATGAGCGATATGGTGATGATCCGTACTTACGAGCACTCTATGCTCGAAGAATTTTCTCATTATTCCAGTGTTCCTGTTATCAATGGTCTAAGTGACAGCTATCACCCTGTGCAACTGATTGCCGATTATATGACGATGGTAGAGTGCGGACGGCATGAAAACCCTATCGTGGCGTATATCGGTGATGGAAATAATATGACCCATTCATGGTTGATGCTCGCGAGTAAGCTTGGATTTGAGCTTCGTGTAGCCACCCCAAAAGGGTATGAGTGTGATTCGGTTATTGTTGAAGAGGCACTGACCTTTGCAAAACTAAGTGGTGCAAAAATCACCTTTACCAATGACCCAAAAGTAGCCGCTACAGGTGCTACCGTGGTCACAACGGATACATGGATTTCCATGGGACAAGAAGAGGAAAAAGTTAAACGCTTACAAGATTTTACAGGTTATATTGTCGATGAAGCATTAATGATATTGGCTGATCCATATGCTATATTTTTACATTGCTTGCCTGCATATCGTGGAGTAGAGGTGAGTGAAGCAGTACTAGAAGGAGATCAAAGCGTAATTTTTCAAGAGGCAGAAAATCGCCTTCATGGACAAAAAGGCTTAATGGTTTGGCTCGATAAACATCGTTAAAAAGGGATTTATATGCATTTATTTTTGGTTTTATTTTTGATGGGCGTGGCTCTTTTTGGGGCTGAAGTGGTTCAAGTTGGTGATAAATTTAAGGATTCCAGTAAATGCAAGGCATGTCATACCCCTATTGTAAAGCAGTGGGAGCAGTCATGGCACGCTAAATCTCATTATGACAATGATGAGTATTTCCAAAAAACGATTGATTATGTGGCGCGAAAAGATAATCGAAAATCGCTTAATACGATTAAAATCGAGTGTGCAACCTGTCATAATCCTCGTATTTCTGTTACTTCTACGAATGCAGAAGATGAGGCTCTTGCTTCTGTTGGACTTGATAAAAATTCCGCTGCTGCAAAAGCACTTAAAAGCGATGGTATTTCAGAAGGAATTAACTGTGTAGTTTGTCATAACATCGATCAAATTCATGATGATCTTCCTGAAAACAAGCGGGGGATAAATCGTGTTACTTGGATGAAGTCGGGTACCATGACAGGACCTTATGGTGATGCCAAGTCACCATATCATAATGTTGAACCGCGTGATTTTATGGATAAAAATCCCAATCAATTGTGTTTTGTGTGCCATGCTAATGATAAATCAGAAGATGGGCATAGTTTTATTAATATGCAATCCGAATTCAAAAACAATGGTAAACAATGCGTGGATTGCCACATGGGAGCTCGAACACAAGGTGTTGCGGCAACATTACGGCTATCAAATGGTCAAGCCCATACGCGTATGGTTCGTAACCATGGTTTTACAGGGGCACACACTGAAACGATGTGGCAGGATGCTCTAGGTGTTGATGTCAAAAAAACAAAGCAGACATTAGAGGTAACGCTAAGTAATCCTCAACCTCATGCGCTTCCTAGTGGATTTGGTTCACGAGAAATTTTGATTGAAGCTCAGTATATAAGTGCTGGTAAGGTAGTTAAAACAGAAGCACTTTCATTAACCTCTAAATATTTAAGTAAGCGAGATAAGCCAACGGTACCTCATTTAGCAGAAAAGATCATCAGCAGTGTTTCTATTCCGGCTTTAAGTGCAAAAACATTTTCTTTGCCTATGGCTACAGGCGCGGAGAGTGTGAACATTGTTGTTTCGTATCGATTGGTCAATGATGAAGTAAGAGAGATTCTGGATTTAAAAGATCCGATCTGGTCTAAAAAAATGGTGATTAAAAAGTTAAATTTTAAACTGTGAGGCTTTAGCCTCAGCAGTGTTAGTTCATTTCTACTCTAATAAGAAAATCGTTGCCTTCTTCAATGATTGAAAAATTGTGTTTTTTACAGAATGTTTCATTCATTTCTTCTGACCACTGTGATGCTTCAGTAAGTGCATCGTCTTTGCTTTCAAAAGTTTTGACTGAGGGCATCCCGCTTCGTTTAAAACAGCCACACTCTTTTTCCATACGTACGTTAAACATAATGTTTCTCCAGTAATAATTTTTGAAAGTATAGTCACCCGAAGTTTAAAAGAAATAGTCCGAAAACTAAACAATTTGAAACTAAAGAATAACTTTAGCTTTTATTACCGTGTGTTTGTCAGGAGTAATTATGCTTATATAAGTTATAATTCGCTCGAAATTTTTGGGTGCCTTCGTAAAGCTTTAAAAAATCTAAAACTTTACTAAGGTACCTTCCATGGTAGAGAGAGCAGTCTTTCGAAAATTTGTCGTCCAAGAGGACAATATTTAACGTCATCGTCACACAGCATAGCAACATGGGCTTTTTAGGAAATATTTTCATCATAGTATGAAAAACGGATTCCTTTTTTTGTTGGCGTGGCGTACATAACAAAGGTAGAAACATGAATAACGTAGAAACAGTCATCGACGTAATCGATAAAGAGCTTCCAACATTTGCAGACTTTGGTCTTCGTAAAGAGATTATGCAAAGTATCGATTTTGCAGGCTTTAAAAATCCAAGTCCCATTCAGTCAATGGTTATTCCAGTTATTATGGAAGGGCGTGACGTAGTAGGTCAAGCTCAAACAGGTACAGGTAAAACAGCAGCATTTGGACTTCCGGCACTGAATAAAATGCACTTAAAAGGTGGTATTGAAATTCTTATCATTACTCCAACACGTGAACTTGCCAACCAAGTTAGTGATGAGATTTTTAAATATGGTAAGCATTTAGGTGCACGTACAGTTACGATTTATGGTGGTAGTTCATACAATCGTCAGCTTGACCTTATTGATCGTGGAGCGCAAGTTATTATTGCAACACCAGGACGTTTGCTTGATATGTTGAGCCGTGATATGCTCAAAGGTTTTGCCCCTTCAACCGTTATTTTGGATGAAGCGGATGAGATGCTTGATATGGGCTTTTTGGATGATATTAATGAAATTTTCAGCTATCTTCCAACTGAGCGCCAGACGTTATTGTTCTCAGCAACCATGCCTCAGCCAATCAAACAACTTGCAGAGCGTATTTTAGTAAATCCATTTTTTGCGTCTATTACAAAAGCTGAAACAACGAATACGGATATTGCACAACAGTATTATGTTATCGAAGAATCTGAGCGTGATGATGCGATTATCCGTTTGATGGATGCTGAAGATGCTAAAAAAACAGTAGTATTTTGCCGTACGAAAAAAGAAGTAGACCGTCTCTCAAATGTATTGTCAGCAGCAGGTTATTCGGCTAAAGGACTTCATGGAGATATGGAACAACGTCAACGCGAGAGCGTTATTAAGGGGGTTAAATCGGATGCATTTGATGTATTGATTGCAACCGACGTAGCTGCTCGTGGTTTGCACATTGATGGTATTACTCACGTATTTAACTACCATATTCCTTTTGATCCTGAGAGTTATGTTCACCGTATCGGTCGTACAGGACGTGCAGGTAAAAAAGGGGTGGCGATTACTTTGGTAACACCTCTTGAGTTTAAAGAACTTCAGCGTATCCGTGCAAAAGTAGGTACGACTATGGAGCATGCATATATTCCAAGTAAAATGGACGTTAAAAACTCTCAAGTAAATCGTCTTTTAGCTGAAATCGAAAAACAGCATGTTTATGATGAAGCTCATAAAGTTCTTGATGCCCTTAAGGAAGAGTTTGATCAAGAGCAGATTGCATACAAATTGATCTCTTTGTTGATGGAACGAAACACCGTTGCGGGACCAAATCAAATTGGTATTTCTGCAGAACGCATGGAAAAAATCCTTAGCAATCTTCAAAATCGTAGTCATGATGGTGGAAATCGTCGTGGTGGCGGTGGTGGATACCGTGGTAACAACAATCGTGGCGGAAGTGGCGGTAGTGGATACCGTGGTAATAATGATCGTAACGCGAGTGGCGGAGGAGAGCGTAGCTCTTCTGGTGGAGGATACCGAGGTAATAATGATCGCAATGCGAGCGGCGGTGGAGAGCGTAGCGCTGCTGGCGGTGATCGTGGCGATCGTTCACGCAGTTTCAGCGGACAAAATCGTTCACGAAGCTAAGCAATTTCGGCTTAGCCGAAATTTAAAACCAACTTCTCTTTTAGTTCTTCTAAAAAAGGATCCATCGGATCCATTACTATAAACCCTTCTCTTTGTTTGACTCCCCACATTGGTTCTGGAAAATAACTGTCAGTAGTGAAACGTGCCATGATATGCCAGTGAATACGTGGTAGTATATTACCAAAAGAAGCAATATTGATTTTATCCGGTTTGAAATATTCAAGCATCTCAACTTCAATTAGATCAAGCATATCAATAATCATCACTTTTTCTTCTGCGCTGCAGTATGAAAATTCTTTATGGGGAATATGAGTAAAAATTTTAAGCCAAGGAATTTCACTGTCGTGATGTTCAATATAAACAAGAGAATTAGAGTAAAGCATAAAAGACCTTTATAAAAAGTCCTCTATTGTAGCAAAAGAGTCTTTATTTACCTTTTCCAGCGAAAGGGACAAGGGCACTTCCCCAAGTCAAACCGCCACCAAAAGCGTCAAGAAGCATTAATTCACCTTCTTGAAGGCGACCAGATTCATAGATGTCATTGATTGCCATTGGGATGGATGCTCCAGAGGTATTACCGTATTTTTCGACAGTCAGCACAACTTGCTTCTCATCTAAGTTTAGTGCATCGCCAACGGCTTTGATAATACGATAATTGGCTTGATGCGGAATAAAATGTTGTATAGCGGACGAATCAATTTTATTTTCTTCTAAAATAGCTACAACATCGCTTGTCAGGGTTCGAACTGCAACCTTAAACGTTTCATTCCCTTTCATCTTCATAAAGCAGCCTGCTTCTTGACGGTTTGCTTCATCGTGTGTTGATCCGCTTCCGCCATTGGGGGTCATCAGTAAATCAGCATATCCACCGTCAGAACCAGTATGAACGTCAATAATGGCTTCAGATTGATTAGTTGTTGCACTAATGATTGCTGCACCTGCACCATCACCAAAAAGGATACAAGTACCACGGTCTGTATAGTCAGTTATTGCGCTGAGTTTTTCAGCTCCGATAATAAGGACATTTTTTTTCATACCGGATTCAATAAATGCTTTCGCAACGCTAAGCGCATAAACAAAACCGGTACATGCAGCCGAAATATCGTATGCCATTACTTTTTGAAGACCGAGTTTATCCGCAATAATGGTAGCGGTTGAGGGCATACAAAAATAATCGGGAGAAATAGTTGCGCAGACAACCATATCAATTTGATTTTTATCGAGTCCGGCACGCTCTATGGCAATTTGCGCAGCTTGAACTCCCATATCGCTGGTTGTTTCATTTTCTGCTGCAATATGACGTTCTTTTATACCTGTACGCTTAAAAATCCATTCATCAGTGGTATCAACCATACGCTCAAGATCAGCATTGCTAAGAATTTTAGTGGGGACATAAGCTCCAATAGAGCGAAACGCTGCATACATAGTGCACCTTTGTGTCAGGCTGATTTAGTTTTTGAGTTCTTCGAGACGATTTTCAATATGTACATTTACACCCGTATCTACATAGCGAATTGCTTGAAAAATAGCATTTTTGACCGCTTTTGGATTGCTTTTACCATGACTAACAATAGCACATCCTTTGATTCCAACCAGTGGTGCTCCACCAATTTCGGCGTAATCAATCTCTTTTTTGAGCAAATGGAATACTTTGCGCATGAGCAATGCACCAGTGATAGCAATAGGTGATTTACGGATATATTCTTTGATAAAGTAGCTGATAGTAGAGGCTACTCCCTCAGAGGCTTTAAGAACTAAATTTCCGATAAATCCATCGCACACAATAACATCACAAGAACCATCAAAGATGTTATTTCCCTCGACATTGCCAATAAACCCTTGCTGACCTTCGAGCAACTTAAAGGCTTCTTTGGTTACTTCATTTCCTTTGGAATCTTCTTCACCATTTGCAAGAAGTCCAACTCTGGGTGAAGTAACTTTGAGCATATCTTGAGCGTAATAATACCCCATGATTCCAAATTGGAAAAGGTGCTCTGCTTTACAGTCAACATTTGCTCCAGCATCCATTAAGACACTACGTTTGCCACTTTTCGTGGGCATAGAAGTTACTAATGCCGGACGTAATACATTTTTTAGCCGTCCTAGACGCAATGTAGCTAGAGTCATTGTAGCACCACTGTGTCCTGCACTTACAACACCATCAGCTTGACCATTTCGAACGAGTTCTACAGCTTTGTAGATAGAACTATCTTGACGCTTGAGTGCGTCTGTTGCAGCATCACCCATATCGATAACATCATCTGCTTCGATAATTAAAATCTTGTCTTTATAGCCCTTGGGTAGCAAAGACAAAATTTCATCTTTTTTGCCAACCAAAATTGCTTCGAACTTTTTCTCTTTGAGAGCTTCTATGGTTCCTTTAACAATTGGCTCAGGACCGAAGTCCCCACCCATTGCATCAATAGCAATTCTGATCATCGATTATTTATACTCACCGGTAACGGGGTTAGCGTAATGAGACAATTTATACGTGCCGTCTTTGTCTTTAACTGGACGAGCAAGTGAAACTTTATAGTGAGTTCTGCGTTTTGCTGCGCGAGTGTGACTCACTCTTCTTTTAGGTACTGCCATTTTATAGCCTTTTCTATATTAAATTTAGAACTCTTGTTCTACTGTTTTACCTTCGCAGTGCGAACAGCAAAAATAATCACTTTTAATCAGTTCAATTTCTGAGTTTAAAAGCTCTTCCATATCAATCATTGGTGTCGTGATTTCTACAATATCAAGTTCATCTTCATTTTCACTTATGATACCGTCTGAAAGATAAAAAGAGAGCTCTTCATCGAGAACTCTTTCGATAGTTTCAGCGCATAAATCACAAGGCATCGAGATGCTTCCTGTTATTGTACCGTTTAACTGTGCAATTTTACCTTTTTTATGAACTATAGTTCCTTTAAAAAAAGCATTTTCCACGACAACATCAAATTCTAAGGGGATAGAATTCAGGTGTTTGAATGGAATTAAATTCATTTAGGAGATCTCGCGTCCTGAAAAGAAAAACGCGATTTCATTTTTAGCGTTTTCAACTGAATCACTTCCGTGAACTGCATTAGCATCAATATTTTCAGCGAAATCAGCACGGATAGTACCAGCTTCTGCCTCTTTAGGATTTGTTGCACCCATCAAATCACGATTTCTGATGACAGCGTTTTCGCCCTCAAGAACAGTGATAACAACAGGACCGCTTACCATGAAATCAACGAGATCGTTGAAAAAAGGGCGAGCTGCGTGTACTGCGTAGAATGCTTCAGCGTCTTGACGGCTAAGCTGAACTTTTTTGGTAGCTGCGATTTTAAGACCATCAGTCTCAAAACGATCCAAAATTTTTCCAATGACACCTTTTGCTACGGCGTCAGGCTTGATGATTGACAATGTTTGTTCCATCAATGCTCCTGTTTTTATGTAAATAATAGAGCGGGATTATAGCGAAATAATAATTTGAGGAATATTAAAGATTAATGAAGATAGAAAAAGAGAGATTTTTGAAGGGGATTAGCCTTCAAAAAGGTAATTTAATCTACGATATTGGCTTTGTTTGAACGCATATCTGCGCTAATATCGTCACGGTGTGATGGACTCTCACCAACTTCATCCCAAGTAATACAACCCTCAGTAGGACAAGCAGTTGCACAGGCAGGAACATCATGATGCCCAACGCACTCAACACATTTGTCACCATATACGTAGTAAATTTCTTCACCCGTTGGGTTATCATCCTCGTCTACGATTGCTTCTACAGGACACTCATCGATACAAGCGCCACAGTTAATACAGGTGTCGTTAATAACTACTGCCATGGGTTCTCCTAAATTATAAATATGGGTAACTATAACAGAAGAATTTTAAAGGTAGCTAAAAAGAGAAAAGTTTTAGTGGATTTGTAAGGGAGGGTGTTACCTCTTGTCCTTCCCCATTTAACTGGGGATGAAAAAGAGAAAAGATTAGAGTCCTAAATACTCACGGATGGCATCTACTTTGTCTGTTTTTTCCCATGTAAATTCAGGAAGTTCGCGTCCAAAGTGTCCATACGCAGCAGTTTTACGATAGATTGGACGTAATAAATCGAGTGATTCGATAATACCGCGAGGGGTAAGATCAAACAGCTCATTGACACACGCTTCTATTTTTTCTTCGGCAACAACAGCAGTACCGTGCGTGTTAACCATGATGGAGATAGGTTTAACGACTCCGATTGCGTACGATACTTGGATGGTAGCACGGTCACATGCACCGGATGCAACAAGATTTTTAGCAACATGACGAGCAGCGTAGGCAGCAGAGCGATCCACTTTGGTTGGGTCTTTTCCGCTAAATGCACCACCGCCGTGAGGACAAGCTCCACCGTAGGTATCAACAATAATTTTTCGTCCTGTCAGACCCGCATCCCCTTGAGGACCGCCGATAACAAACTTGCCTGTCGGGTTGATGTGATAGACGATATTGGCACTCATCATGTCACGAGGTATAACGTGCTCAATCACTTCTCTGATAACGTCTGCATG
>Ga0208103_1000431_pt1 | contig 14354 bp, 14 predicted proteins | sample CryBogmetaGMA75M_FD_184550 | JGI IMG/M metagenome (GOLD analysis project Ga0208103, IMG submission 184550) | Freshwater microbial communities from Crystal Bog, Wisconsin, USA - MA7.5M (SPAdes) | ecosystem: Environmental > Aquatic > Freshwater > Lake | place: Crystal Bog, Wisconsin, USA... | reverse complement strand
AGGATACTCTCCCCAAAAAAGATTTATGCAGCCGATACCGGGATCCGATGCCTGTTTACCGGATACCGCGACAAAGGGAGCCTGTTTGAAAATTATGTATACCTGAGAATCCGTTCATCCGACCCGGGATATATTTATGAGAATAAAACGGAGATCGATTTCTACCTTCCCGATAAAACCCTTATCGAGGTGAAATATCACAACGAACCCCTCTCCCCGGCCCAGGAGAAGTTGTTTAACACCTACCCCGCTACACGGAGAATGATCATCAGGAGGGAAGAGGACATTTTGAGTTAAGAGTTTAACCCGCATCATGCTGGATAAAGGATTATGGGCAATCTTGTTGACGGTCTTAATAATTATTGACTGCGGATGGCTGTACAGGATTCAAGATGCAGGATCCAGGATGCTTGTGCTTCGCACAAATTCAATTATCAATTGCAAAATTTGACTTTATTCTTGTAATGTTGTATCTTTGCGGTAATTATAAGGGTGATTAGAGATTCTGTGTTGGATTGCAGATCCTTCGGCGTGGGCTTTAATCACTTTTTATTTTATCTACGATCGAATAGAAAATAATCATTCCGTCTTTCTTTAACAAAGGTTGAAGTAGCCAGTTGATTTTCAATTTCTTTAATCGCCTCATTCTTTTCAAAATAGTGTTTGTGAGGCTGGTTCAATGCCTCCTTAATTCCACTTACTGTAATAGTTATATGCTTGCATATTGAAGGAACCTCAATTGTTTTTCCTACGATATTTGCTTTTGCCCACTCTTTCAGAACTTTTCGTTGTTCCTTAAGGGAATAAGTAGGTGTTCCTTCGCTGAAAATCAATAACCCGCGTGGGAAGGAAGTACTATAAATATCTTCACTCATTTACTGTGAACTTTTCTTGGAAGGTGGTACCGTTTTCGATTAATAGATACAGATTCAAGATCCAGGATACAAGATCCAGGTTGCAGGATATCTTGCATCTTGGATCATGGAACGGCGCGCAGCGCCCAATCTTGCATCTTGGATCCTGGATCCTGGATCCTGTATCCCGTCACGCCATGTGCCCGCTCCCTACAGCCTTGATAAACCTGTAAAGCATCTTGCCTAGTTGTTCCAGCCGGGTGTGGATATCATCGAATTTTTCTTTGGATTTCAGTGAACCGGTTTCATAGAGTGTTTCCAGGTGATCGAGGGTTTCATCGGTGGAAGAGTGAGCGATCACAAGGAAGTGGATAAAATCCAACTTATACCTCCTGCGGCCGTATCCCTCAACAATATTAGCCTTTACCGACACACTGGATCGGCGTATCTGGGCACCGGTTTCGTACATTTCATGTCTTGGCAAGTCCTTCAAAGTCATTAAATTAATGTCAATAACGAGACCCCTCGCCAGCTCCCAAATTTCCAGATCTTTGTAGTTCATGTTCTTTTCTCTCTTTATCCGGCAAAGGGCGAAAAGTGATAGGGTGGGAGGGAGAATTTTAGATGCAGGATACAGGATACAGGATATCTTGCATCTTGGATCATGGATCGGCAGCACGCAGTGCTGCCCCATCTTGCATCTTGGATCCTGGATCGGCGCGAAGCGCCTTATCTTGGATCCTGGATCGGCGCGAAGCGTCTTGTCAAATGTTAACAATTTGAGAAGTCATAGAATCCTTTCTCATGATTATGCGTTATATTTGAAGTGGGAAATTCCTGTGATTGATTCCATGAGTTATGTCTATCCCTTCAAGCATTTATTTATACAGGATCATTCATATACATAATCTCGAGTATATTCTAAGGACGGGCAAATTAACGTGTATGAACCATCCTGAAGCTGATACATCGTATATCGGTATCGGGGATGATACATTAAAAGAGAGCAGGAAAGGGAAGAAGATAGCATTAAAACCATTTGGAACCTTTAGTGACTATGTCGCTTTCTATTTTGGATACAGGTCCCCAATGCTATACAATATCGTGAACGGATACCAGGGAGTTCAGAAGAGGTCCCAGGAGGAAATAATCTATCTTGTTACCACTTATGATCAGATACACCAATGGAAATATTTTAGAGGCCCAAACAACGGCCATTGTAAACACTGTTAATACCGTGGGGGTGATGGGAAAGGGTATTGCCCTGGCATTTAAAAAAGTATTTCCTGACAATTTCAAACGTTATGAGCAAGCTGTGTTGAAGGGGGAGGTTTCAATCGGGAAAGTGTTTGTAACAGAAACCGGAGAGTTAAGCCCGAAATTTATTCTCAATTTTCCAACAAAGCAGGATTGGCGTTATCCTTCTAAACTATCTTATATTGAGGATGGATTAAATGATCTTGTTAAAATATTGAATGAGAATAAGATAGATTCAATTTCTATTCCTCCATTAGGTTGCGGGAACGGCAAGTTAGCCTGGAAGGATGTGAAAATACTGATAGAAAAATATTTAAACCCTATTTCTGAAAATATTGAGATTCTTGTGTACGAACCTGGATATAATGATCAGGTTATGGTCGTAAATACTAAAGTATCTCTGACACCAGCCCGGGCCATGATGATCTATTTACTTGATCAATACAGAGTATTGGGATATTCCATTACATTGCTTGTAGCTCAGAAAATCGCTTATTTTTTACAACGATTGGGTGAGCCATTGAGATTGGAATTCGAAAAGGGTTTTTACGGACCATATTCCCACCAACTTTTTCATTTACTCAAGTATCTGAATGGATATTTTTTAAAGTTCAAAGCAGATGAAAATAAGCCAGGTACCGTTATTCAGATACAAGACTTCAGGCTTGAAGAAGTGAAAGAATATTTTAATAAGAATGTCACAGAAACTCAAAAAGCCAGAATTGATAAACTCTTAGCATTAATCGAAGGATTTGAATCTCCATATGGACTGGAGCTGCTTGCAACAACCGACTTTGTTATACAGCAAACAAATACTAACGATAAGATTCAAATCAAGAACGAAATATATAACTGGACCAACAGGAAAAAGAATCTGATGAAGCCAGCTCATATCGAGATTGCTTTAGAAAGGCTAAAGCAGATCGCTTAATAAATCCCGCATCTTGCATCGGCGCAACGCGCCATCAATTATCAATTGCAAAATTTGACTTTATTTTTGTAATGTCGTATCTTTGCGGTAATTATAAGGGTGATTAGAGATTCTGTGTTGGATTGCAGATCCTTCGGCGTGGGCTTTAATCACTTTTTATTTTATCTACGATCGAATAGAAAATAATCATTCCATCTTTCTTTGGTTCCCTGAGAACTATAAAGAAGTCCACACCTTTGTGCCTTTTCTTTATTTGTGCTTAGCACATATGCGGGATACAGGATATCTTGGATATTGGATCTCGGATCGGCGCGCAGCGCCAAAAAATCGTGCTTTTTTAGAAAATTTCATCAAAATTTGGAATTAGTTGCCTAAATAGGTAACTTGGCAGCGACATTTTTCGAATTTTATGCTTCTTTGATGAAGGAAATTTGATAATCCTGCTGAATGGTTTTCAGAAAAAGGCTGATAAAACCCCGAAAAATGAAATCGAAAAAGCAGAACGTTTAAAGCAGAAATATTATGAAGAAAAATCAAGAAAATAGCCTTGTTTCCTGGGAAGACCATATCGACAAGAAATACGGTAAAATGGGCACTCCTACAAGAGATAAATACGAAGAGGATTTCGAAAATTTCAAAATAGGTGTACTTATTCAAGAAGCCAGGAAGCAACAAAATCTGACACAGGAAGAACTTGCCCTAAAATGCGGGACAACAAAGAATTACATTTCAAGAATTGAGAACAATGCCAGCGACATTCGACTGTCGACACTTAAGAGAATAATCCGGGAAGGACTTGGCGGTCACCTTAAACTAAGTCTTGAACTATAAGAAAAGTTGATGAAACCATTCATTTTCAGGATGCGGGATGCAGGACATGACTGCGGATGGCTTCTCCCCCAGTAAACATAGGAGGGAATGATGCCAAACATTCCCGATGGGGTGGTATTCGTTTTTTCGGGAGGTTGACAAATCCCTGAAATTTTGAAATCTGTCAACCAGGCAGGGATAGGTGCAGGATGCAAGATGCAGGAAGCGGGATGCGGGATACCTTGTATCTTGGATCATGGATCAGCAGCACGCAGTGCTGCCCCATCTTGGATCGGCGAGCAGTGGAAAAACGCCCTCTTTGACCAGACTTTTCCGGAGCAGCTTTACCACCTCACTCCATTGATATTTAAGAATGTGCGGTGGTCAATCAAAAACGGCGAAGAGTGGTCATCTTCACTGTTTCCTTCAGTTATACCGCAAAAAAGCAATGATCGAGCCGATGGCGGATGCGCAAAGCAGGGCAAAGGAATAGTCCCTGTTAATAAAAATCCATCCGCCGAAAGTAGCAAAGGCAGTAAGGGCTAGGGAACCGGAAAGTCCGTCGACACCATCAATCAGATTAAACGCATTGGTAATGCCGATGATGAAGAAGAGAGAAATCAAAAAGCTCAGGGGGTAGCTGATCCCGTGTACGCCAAAATACCCATGCAGGCTGGTGAACCTGTAACCGGCGAACAGGATGCAGGATGCGGGATGCGGGATACAGGATACAGGATATCTTGCATCTTGGATCCTGCATCAGTGCGAAGCACGACCATGATCCCGATAAAAAAAATGATGATGCATCCGGCAACAGCAAACTGGTATCCGGGAAAAGAATAAATACGGGAAAGCCAAAAGGATACGGACTTAATAATTATTGACTGCGGATAACTTCTCACCCAACAGACAGGGAATGAGGTTGATGTTCAGGAACTGGCGGATGGCAATTCTGCGGTAATATGGATCACCGGATATCAAAAAGTCAAGCTATCAGCTGCGTAGGAGCGTTATTCAGTTATCACCAAACATACCCGCTGGGAGGGATATTCCTATTTTCGGAAGGTTGACAAATCTTTGAAATATTGCGTTCTGTAAACAACCCTAATTGGAGAAGGGGAACATTTCATCGCTTTTATAAGCCGCATCAATAAAGTAACTTGACATTGTGGGTAAAAACAAGTAAATTTGTTACTAAAACCTTTTTCTATTTTTTAATATCTTTACGTTCTTTGAAATGAAACGAATATGGTCAAAATCACTAATAAGGATTACTATTTACCTGAAATATTTGGGCAGTTAGGGGTTAGGCGAATGGATTATGGAACGACAGAGCCATTAATAATCAGGGGTGTTTGCACAAAAACAGAGCAGAAGGGGGATTATGTTACAAAATTTCGAAATGCCCCACGAATGTCAATCGAAGCTTCCTGTAGAGAACTAATTGCATCATTTGTTGCAAGGGAACTTGATTTATTTGTGCCAGATCCTGCATTAATAAGAATTTCACCTGAATTTGTAAATACTTTGAGGGGACAATACGGCTATAAGAATGCAAGCAATAGTATAGGACTAAATTTCGGTTGTAAACTATATGACGGTTTTTCTGTTTTTCCCAGTAATCCAACATTCTCAACTAAGCAATTTGAAGAGGCCAAGAAAATCTATGCATTTGATCTTTTTATACTAAATTCAGACAGGAATAATGAAAAGCAAAATATGCTCACCAACGGGGAGGATATTTTAATATTTGACCACGAAAAGGCCTTTGGGTTTGTTTTTGATATCTCAGGCAACAGCAACCCTGGTGAACTTATACCCAATGAATTGTATTGGATTAAGAATCATTTCCTTTATAACTATCTAAGACAGAAAAGAGATGAATGTAGTTTTGACGAATTCATAGAAAATCTCAGTAATCTGAATAGTAATTTTTGGAAGAGAGTTGATTCTTTTATACCACTGGAATGGCAAACTCCCCAAAATATCAAGATAAAAGAAACGTTAATGACTATTGTGGGAAACCGTCAATTATTTTTAGAACAGCTTAATAAAACATTATCATGAAAGAGTTTCAATATCAAATAGTGAGATATATTCACGATAAAGTTACGGGTGAATTCGTGAATGTAGGAATTATTCTGTTTATGCCGGAAAGCAAGTTTCTGGGATCTCAATTTATTAGAAAATATAGCAGACTGTCCAATTTTTTCACGACGATTAAAGGACATCATTTACTGACAACTTTACGACACATTCAGAGTGAAATAACAGTTATTTCGAAAAGATTAGATTCTAACGACATTTTTGAAGAGCATACATCTTTGGAGTCTATTACTAAAGCGATTTTACAAGAAGATGATAGTTCTCTTGAATGTTCCACAACAAAACTTGGAATTGATATTGAAGGAGAAATTGCTTTAACTGATTTGTTTGAAAGGCTAATTAATAAGTATAATCAGGACGAGGATATAGAAATATTTGATGATCAAAAAGTTTGGCAAAAGGTATACAAAAAATATTTTGATGAATGTGGATTAACGGATAAATTCAAGGAGCACAGTATCCAAATCGACCATAATGTTATTCAGTTTGATAAGACATTGATTAATGGTCATCTTAATTGTTATCAAACTCTTTGCTTTGATCTTAGTAGAGCGGAATCAATAAAAAGTAAAACTTACAAATGGAGTGGGATTCTTTCTGCAATTGAGAAATCAAATGAATCAATCAGCATTAATTTTTTAACAATATTACCCGATAAACACAGCAGTATGATCCCGTTTATTAGAGACTCCCTTTTGAACAAAAGGAACCAATCTTTAAACGTATCATTGCTGACTGAAAATGATGCTCCAATTTTAGTCAATAGATTGAAACAGGAGCTAGATCATTATTCTGATTGATTTCTTTAGAGCACCCTACTTTCTTTTGCGAAAATTTGACAGGCAGTCAATCGCGACCCAAACGCCATAAAACGAAAAAGGAGAACAAACCTGTTCTCCCTCATCTTGCATCCTGGATCATCAATCGGCGCGAAGCGCCATCATCCCGCATCTTGCATCGGCGCGAAGCGCCTCACCCCGCATCCTGCATCCTGTATCCTAAACTACCACGGCATCTTACCTGGATTACGATGAACAAAGTAAATGACCAGGTAAGTTAGCAACAGCGCGGAAGCTACCAGGAGAAAGGTGGCGAGGTACATGTTTATATCCTGGAGGGTGAACGCGAGGGCGGCATAAACGATGCTGGCGGAAAAGAGGATGGCGGTTACCTGGCGGTGGGTGAGTCCGAAGCAAAGGAGGTGATGGTGGATGTGGGTGCGGTCGGGGTGGAAGGGGGATTTGCCTTGGAGCATGCGGGAGAGCATGACTCTGAAGGTGTCGAAGATGGGGATGAGGAGGATGCCGAAGGAAACGACGGGGGCTGCGTTCACGGGCCATGGAAGGGATGATGAAAGGTTCATCTCGTTAAAGCGGATGACGACGATGGCCATCATGAAGCCTAAAAACTGGGCGCCGGTATCGCCGAGGAAGATCTTATTTTTAACAGACCATAGGTTGTACCGCAGAAACGCAATTATGGAGCCGATGGCGGATGCGCAAAGCAGGGCAAAGGAATAGTCCCTGTTAATAAAAAACCATCCGCCGAAAGTAGCAAAGGCAGTAAGGGCAAGGGAACCGGAAAGTCCGTCGACACCATCAATCAGATTAAAGGCATTGGTAATGCCAATGATGAAGAAAAGAGAAATCAAAAAGCTCAGAGGGTAGCTGATCCCGTGTACGCCAAAATACCCGTGCAGGCTGGTAAACCTGTAACCGGCGAAGAGGATCAGGATGGAAGCCGCTGCAAGTTGTGCAATGAACTTTTTACTGAAGGTTATCCCCATCATGTCATCCTTGATCCCGATAAAGAAAATGATGATGCTACCGGCAACAGCAAACTGGTATCCGGGAAAAGAATCAATACGGGAAAGCAGGGAAACCGAGAGGATAACACCCAGGAACATGGCGATACCAGCCAAACGGGGAGTAGGGTGAAGATGGGTCGTGCGGCCATTGGGATGATCGTACATGCTATGGTTATCGGCAATCCTCACCAGAACCGGGATCCCGTATAGCGAAAGAATCAAAGAAAACAGGAAAGCGAGAAGGATACGGAAGCCGTCGTTCAGAAGCAATGAGTTGAGAAAGTCCTTGTTGACCTATAGAGACAAGTAATTAGTTTTACCCTATTAAAAATCCAACCGAATTCAGAAACAAAGATACAATTTCAAACAAGACCATTAAATAACAGGAGGTTGCCCCAGAGGGGCACGCACTTCCTGACGAACTTAATATCAATTATTGACTGCGGATAGCTTCTCCCCCAATAGACAGGGAATGTTATTTACCGTTTACACATAGCCGTTTGGGAGGGATATTCCTATTTTCAGAAGGTTGACAAATGTCAGAAAATTGTCATTCTGTCAACCACGCAGGGATAGGTACAGGATGCAAGATGCAGGATCCAGGATGCTTGTGCTTCGCACAGATTCAAGATACAGGATACTAGATACAGGTTACAGGATGCAGGATATCTTGGATCTTGGATCTCGGGATCGGCGCACAGCGCCATATCCTGCATCTCGCATCTTGCATCGGTGCGCAGCACCATAATCTTTTTTCCTACCTTAGCTCTATGAAACCAAAACAAATCCTGATTCCTCATTTATACACGCTGCATATTTCGCTTGACGGGATAGCGCCGCTTATATGGCGGAGGCTGGTTGTTGACAGCAGTACACTATTGTTTGAATTGCATATTTATATGCAGATCGTGCTGGGATGGAAAAGCTATCATTTGTACCGGTTTAACAAAGGAGGAGTTGAATTTGGTGATCCCAGGCTCTGGGAGGAGGATCCCATCATTGATGACCGCAGGATTGCTCTTGAGATGGTGCTTAAGAAGGCGGGCGATTCAATGCAGTATGAGTATGACCTGGGTGATGGATGGATGCATACCATTAAACTTGAGGAGATTAACCGGGATGAGGAGAGGGCATTCAGGAAACCCGTTTGCCTGGATGGAGAGAATGCTGCCCCGCCGGAGGATGTTGGCGGGGTTCATGGTTTCAGGGAATTCAAGGAGATTATCGCTGATCCTGATCATCCAGAGTATAAAAGATACAGGCAATGGGCTGGCTGGAGATACGATCCTGGTTCGTTTGATTTAAAGAAGGCCAACAAGGGGCTGGCAGGCAGGAGGTCGTATCTGTTTGAGTATAATCTGGGGATAGAGATTCCAAATTATATTCCGAAGACAAGGTAAGTGAACTCCATTTAGGAAGTTATGCCTAGGCAAAGATTCGTTTGAGAAGGCGTTTGCGGTAAAAACTACCAAAATTCACCTCTGAATGCTTCTATTTGCAAACTAAATAATCATTGTTAACTTTTTACATTGTGAACAAGGGCTGTGGCATATTCAAGATGGATGGATTCGAAGTCCAATGAGTCTTTAATCACAGCTCCGTTGCGCAAAGCATCCTTACGTACATTTTTCATGACTTCAAGTAATCAAACAGGAGAAAATCACCACGCGCGCTCAAACTTCGTTAGGGATCTTGTGCAGCGATCCGGCATTACGGTTGTTGCATCTGCATTATTTTCCAAAAGAATTCCAAAGAGGATTGTGCAGTTTTGGGACAATTTGGATCGATTGCCTGGTGATGTGGGTGATTGCATCGAAACATGGAGGAAGACAGAGGAGCAAGGCTTTGAGAGATTACTTTTAGATAAACAACAAGCAAGAGATTTTATTCATCGAAAACTGGGTCAAAGATACAAACGAGCCTTCGACAGGTGCTATCATCCGGCAATGCAGTCAGACTACTTTCGACTCTGTTATATCCTCGTGGAAGGTGGTTGCTATATTGACGTTGATGATGTGTACAATGGGTCTCAAATCCAACACCTCTTCAGCGATGGGCGGTTAAAAATTCAACCTTTATGCTATGACACTGCGACGCAAATGATGGTACCGCCATCGCTTTTCACTAAGTCAGGAGCAAACGCTCCTAGCTGGATCTTCTACTTTAACAACAATCCGCTAATTGCTTGCAGTGGGCACCCTGTGATAGAGAGAGCACTCGCTCAAGCAACCATATCCCTTGAGATAGACATAACGAACAGTTTGCCAGAAATACAATCGACAACTGGCCCCGGGAACCTTACCAAATCGATATTTGATGCTGCAACTGAGAATGATGTGATCGAACAGGCACTGCTCGTGCTATGTAGTTGGGAAGATATTGCCAGAAGCAGATGGGAACTCAGTTATAGGAACGATGCCAGGAATTGGAGGCTTTCGAATTGCCGTGTCTATCGAGAATAATAATCTAATAAAACATCAAGTAATTTATGAACCTAACATCTCCTTGGTCTGCACCTTCGAAATTCTTTTTTCGCATCGCGATGAAATGTCGGCGGTTGAGGCCAAAGAAACGATCTCAAGCATTCGGATCCTTGAATACTGAGGAGCAGCCCAGTATAGAGCATATTTATGTCATCAATCTGAACCGTCAGCCAACGCGTTGGACCGAGATGGAACAGGAGCTAAGACACGTGTTGGATTGGTCTGGAGTTGAACTTTGGAATCTTACTGAGCGGTATGCAGCCATCGATGCTACTCACTTTATAGAAGAACCGCAAAAAGATGCCGACATAGATCCAATTTATACACTTGGAGATCAGCTCTTCGTAGAGCCTCAGCCGTTTGCTCTACCCACACGGATAGAACTCAATTCTCCGATCCATATGAGTCGACCTGAGATTGCTGTTGCTTGCTCACACATCGACGTCTGGCGACAGGTCATGGCGAGTAATCACAAGTACGTTCTCATTCTTGAGGACGATGTGTGGTTTCGATCCGGGTTTGCTCAAAATCTAGACCAAGCCTGGGCCGAAATCAAAGCCGATGGCAACAGGAAAAGCAATTTTGATATTCTTTATTTGTCCTACGAAGAGGTGAAGCACGGTGCACCGAAGACTTTCCTTTCAAGCAATGTATTCCGCCCAATACGTGGACTTTGGTATCTCTCTGGTTACGTTGTTTCACGCGAAGGCGCTGAGAAGCTCCTTCGACTCCTTCCTTGTCGAGGCCCTGTTGATCTATGGATAAATCACCAGTTCGAATTTCTGGATGTACGTGCGATAAGACGACCTGTCATCAGCCAGCGACGCGATGGTAGTTCCACTAATTCATATTCAATACTTCCCACCCTCACGAAAATTGGAGCTATCACCAGTGAGAGTGCCTCATTGTTTCAACTTCGTCCAAGTGCGGGGCCTGTGTTTGCCTTTGGGCCAGAAGATTCTGGCCTTTCATCTCTTGCAATGGCTCTGTCCATGGTCGGATATAGATGCTGTAGTGATCTCCAAACGCTCCCGGATCCTGAACTTGAGATGCTACTTGCAGGAAGAGGTGACAGAGTTTTTGACGCATACGTGAACATCAGGTTTTTGGCGGGGGCAGCCAAGACTCTTCGAGAGCGTTATCCTCAGGCTAAGTTCATTATTACCAATAGCAAGCCTGGAATTACAGATGACAACGATTTAAAAATTCTAGATGATCTCAACGGGGTTGATATCGCCGTTCTTAACAAAGAAGCATCCAATAAATGGCAGGTTGTTTGCGAACATCTCAGATGCGCCCCACCTGCTTGTTCCTTCCCTGAGTTAGCTGACCTTGGACAAAGACAGCTCCTCTGCGATACCATAGAAGCGGACGCAGCTCTGAGCTGTGAAACTCCTAAACGAGATAAATCGCCCTGGGTAGTTGAACCACGTAAGTGGTGGCAAGGTATTCATTCTGTAAAGATGGAAGGGGAATTAGCGATTGCAGCAACCTCATTTAGAATAATTGACTGTTTCAAATTTCTCGACACAAAACAATGGTATCCGCGAGAAGATACTTTCACGGACAACCTTGCATTATTTCGTCCCTCAAATATTGAATTCAATTCTGCGCATGGAGCTGAGCTAAGTATCAAAAGGGAATCCCTCGGTGTTCGAGAATATAGTGCGGCAGCATTAACCAGTCACGACCGATATTTATTCGGAAGGTTTGAGGCTATCATTAAGGCGTCGAACGTCCCCGGCGTAGTTACCGGTTTTTTTCTCCATCGCGATTCACCGAGGCAGGAAATTGATATCGAGATTGCAGGAAATCGAACCGATCGTCTCTTGGTCAATGTCTTTTATAATCCTGGTGGCGAGGGCGCGAAGTTTGACTATGGATATAGAGGTGCAGCAAGTTATATAGACCTTGGCTTTGACGCATCAGAATCTTACCATCGGTTTGCAATTGAATGGGAGCAGTACGAGATTCGTTGGTTTGTTGATAATCGTCTAATTCATAGGCGTGTTGATTGGGATCCAACACCGATTCCACATCTTCCAATGGCCCTCCATGTGAATGCTTGGCCATGTCGCTCCAAAGAACTTGCTGGTCAGCTAACTAACCGACGACTCCCTACAACCACTTTTATAAAATCGTTTTTGCTGGAAGCCAATCAACACAATAACTCGCCAAAATTATGAATATACTTTCCTATAACCCCGGCCATGACGGTGCGATCGCTTACCTGAAGGATGGCCATTTGTTGTTTTCGATTGAAGCGGAGAAGAACTCACATTACCGTTACTCTCCGATATCTAGCCATGACGTGTTCGACGTTCTTGGAGAACTCGAAGAAATACCCGACGTTCTATGTACTGGTGGTTGGGGGAAATGTGAGGATAACGTGACTGGGTCACGGGCTCTTGCCGATTATCGTGGCGTGTCTAAGAACGACGTTATTATCGGCCAGCGGCGCTTATTGGGAAGGCAAATACGGTACTTCTCGTCTTCGCACGAGAGATCGCACCTTCTTTGCGCGTTCGGCATGTCAAACCTGCCCAAGGGCACGCCATTCTATGCATTGATATGGGAAGGGACGATCGGTGCATTCTACGAGATCGATTCTGAGTTGAACATCACACTACTTGCTGATGTCATGAACCAGCCCGGGAATCGCTATGGCCTCCTTTACGGCTTGGCCGATCCAACATTTTCCAAAAATTGGAGCTTTTCCCGGAATTCGGACGCTGGGAAGCTCATGGCTTTGGCCTCATTCTCAGTTCGCAGTACTCCTTTTGCTGACGAGATAAAGCTGATGGACTTTCTACTGCAAGACAGCTCATACCTTGAACTGAGTGCACACGAGGACATTACCCACTTGCGATACCACAATGTTGGTGTAGATGATCCGGAATTTCGCAACTTCGCAGGTATTTTTAGCGACAAGGTATTTGATGTCTTTTATCAATTCGCAAAAGCGAACATGAAGAAAAGAATGCCGCTAATCATTGCAGGTGGATGTGGCCTGAATTGCGACTGGAATACCAAGTGGAGAGATACCAATCTCTTTCCCGAGGTTTTCGTACCCCCCGTTGCCAACGATTCGGGCTCTGCTATCGGTACGGCGATTGACGCACAGTTCCACTATACAGGGAACCCAAAAATCGATTGGAACGTCTATGCAGGCCTTGGCTTCGACACTACCGGTTCATTCGATGTGGCGCCGTATGATCTCTACGAGGCTGATGATGAAATGATTGCCGACATGTTGGCCAATGATCTCATTCTGGGATGGGTGAACGGAAAATATGAAATCGGTCCTCGGGCGCTAGGTAACCGTTCAATTCTTGCTGCACCATTCCGAGACACCACCAGAACTCGGTTAAATGAGATCAAGCAGCGCGAGCAATTCCGTCCAATTGCTCCTGTTTGCTTGGAAGAAGATGCTGCCTTGTGGTTTGGCTGCGACAACGCGAGTGCGCATATGCTTTATACCTATACTGCACGAACAGATGCGCTGGCGGCTGTTACTCACGTGAATAAGACTGCTCGCATTCAGACGGTGTCATCTGCTACTAACCTAAGCTTATACAACTTGCTCATCGCATTCAAGGCACTTACTGGTTACGGTGTCTTGTGCAATACCTCGTTGAACTTCAATGGTAGAGGATTTATAAACAAGATTGATGATCTTTCAAAATATATCATAAAGCATAATTTGGATGGCTTTGTGGTTGATGGGCAAAGCTATATTTTGAAGGCATCGAGGTATTATCAGGCATATTTGAGGATGCCAAACCAACAGAATCTAAGGTCAAGAAACGACATTTGAAATGCATATCAAGTTTGGAATGAGATTTGATCACTTTAGAATCATTCAAGATTATCTTCCAAGTGGTTTTTTTTGGTAAAATTAATATGTCTGGTTGTATTATTTCTTATCCCAGGCGCCATAAAACGAAAAAAGGAGAACAAACTTGTCCTCCCTCATCCTGCATCTTGCATTGGCGCGAAGCGCCATCCTGCATCCTGCATCCTGGATCGGCGCGAAGCGCCATAGCCCTCATATTAATATTTTGGGCCAACCTGAGGTTTACCAGCTTACAGGGTTTCCTGGGGAT
>Ga0208103_1000427_pt1 | contig 14486 bp, 10 predicted proteins | sample CryBogmetaGMA75M_FD_184550 | JGI IMG/M metagenome (GOLD analysis project Ga0208103, IMG submission 184550) | Freshwater microbial communities from Crystal Bog, Wisconsin, USA - MA7.5M (SPAdes) | ecosystem: Environmental > Aquatic > Freshwater > Lake | place: Crystal Bog, Wisconsin, USA... | reverse complement strand
TCTTCCTTATCCTCCGGCTTCTTCTCTCAAACACAAAAAAAAGCTGATCTCTGCATGCTGAAGCTCACAGGAGTCACCAAAGATTTTAAAGGATTCAGGATCAGCGATATTTCCTTTACGGTTGAAAAGGGAGATTATTTTATACTTCTGGGGCCCTCGGGAGCCGGGAAATCCATTTTACTGGAAACCATTGCCGGGCTGCTCAGGCCTGATTCAGGGACTATCGAACTTAACGGAAAAGACATCACCCAATTACCCATTCAGCAGCGTAAGATTGGACTGGTGTTCCAGGACCATGCCATCTTCCCGCACATGAAAGTAAGGAAAAATCTGGCTTTTGCCTTGCATGGGAGTCCTTCCGGTTATATACGCGAAAGAGTAGCTGCTCTGTGCAAACGGCTGGGCATTGAGGATCTGCCCGAGAGGTATCCATCGACTCTTTCGGGAGGAGAGCTTCAGCGGGTGGCATTAGCCCGCACCCTGATCCAGGAGCCGGAGATCCTGCTGCTCGACGAGCCCTTGTCGTCAATGGATACCCGCCTCAAATCGGGAGTAAGGGCTTTGCTCAGGCAGATCCACCGCGAAGGGCAGACCATCATTCATGTGACCCACGACTACGAGGAAGCCCTTTCTCTGGGAACGCGCATCGCGGTGATGGATCAAGGCAGGGTGCTGCAGGCAGGCACTCCCGACGAGGTGTTCCATTATCCTAAGAACGGGTTTGTGGCTCACTTTATCGGGCTGAAGAACTTTTTCCAGGCAACCGTCAAAGTCAGCGAAGGCCTGCCCTGGGCTGTAACTCCGGGAAATCTTTTCATCAGGCTGAACTCAGGGAATGATAATACAAAGGGGTTCGTGATGATACGGGGGGAGGACATTGTTATTTCATCCGGGACCATGGAATCTTCGGCAACCAATGTGTTCAGGGGTGTTGTACGTGAGATCACTGTGACTCCCGTGGGATACGATGTTTCCATTGAGGCAGGGGAGACACTTCATGCCCTGGTGACACGACAATCCATCGAAAAATTAAATATCACTGAAGGAATGCATATTTGGATTAATTTTAAGGCCACGGCCGTTAAATTTATTGAAGAATGATCGCATTTGAAGAAGCTTTGGATATCGTATTGAGCCATGCCGTTACTCAGCCGGAAGAACAGTCGGAGCTCGGATCGGCCTGCGGCAGGGTGTTGAGCCGCGATGTCTTTTCTGATCTTGACATGCCTCCTTTCAACAAATCGGCGGTGGATGGGTTTGCATGCAGGATGCAGGATGCAGGATACAGGATGGAGCTTAGTGTAATAGAAACGATTCCGGCGGGATCGGTTCCCGCCAGGGCAATTCAGGCTGGTGAATGTTCCAGGATAATGACCGGGGGCATCCTGCCCGATGGAGCCGATACCGTGATCATGGTCGAGGATACAGAACTCACATCCGCCGACACAATAAAAATCCTAATCGGTAAAACGGCAAGAAATATATGCAATCAGGCTGAAGATATTCGTGAGGGAGACAAGGTGCTTGATAAGGGAACCCTCATCAGGCCTGCTCATCTGGCGGTACTCGCTTCAGTTGGCAACACCATGCCATGGGTGGCACGGCAGCCGCAGATCGGGATCATCTCTACGGGGAATGAGCTGGTCGAACCTGATCGGAAGCCGGCCGCCGCCCGTATACGCAACTCCAATGCCTGGCAGCTTTATGCACAGGCAAAGACGATACCCGCTGGCTGTAGCTACTTCGGCATTGCAGGGGATACTCCCGAAGAACTTGAAGAAAAAATTTCCACAGCACTATTGACCTCAGGCATTGTGATCCTTACCGGAGGAGTTTCGATGGGCGATTTCGATTATGTACCGGCCGCCATGGAACGTGCGGGCGCCATTATCCTGTTCAAAAGCATAGCTATTCAGCCCGGCCGGCCTACAGTCTTTGCACGTCGCGGAGATAAATTCATTTTCGGGCTTCCGGGAAATCCGGTATCTTCGTTCGTGCTGTTTGAACTTCTGGTAAAGCCTTTTGTGCTGAAAATGATGGGCTGTGAGACAGGCTCCGGCATGCATTTGTTGCCCATGGCAGAAGGGTATTCGAGAAAAAAATCGTCAAGAAAATCGGTAATTCCGGTACTGGTCGAGAAAGGGGAAGTACATCTTCTGGAATACCATAGTTCGGCACATATCAATGCTTATACGAAAGCAAACGCCATGCTGATTTTAGACATCGGACAAACTGAAATAAAAAAAGGAGAGCTGGCCCATGTACGACTCCTTTAACCGCCGCATCTCATACCTGAGAGTTTCCGTTACCGACCGCTGTAACCTGCGGTGCACTTATTGTATGCCTGAACAGGGCATTTCGATGCTGCCACATTCCGATATCCTTACCTACGAAGAGATACTCGGGGTAATCAGGGTTTCTGTTGCCATGGGAATTGATAAAGTGCGGATTACCGGGGGAGAACCTCTTGTACGAAAAGGCCTTGTTCCCTTTATAGCGAAGGTGGCAGCTATTCCCGGCATCACTGACCTGGGGCTTACCACCAACGGCATACTGCTTGAGGAGTTTGCACTTCCTCTGGCCGAAGCCGGACTTCACAGGATCAATATCAGCCTCGACACCATCGACCCGGTGAAATACCGTTGGATAACCAGGGGCGGCGACCTCGACAGGGTATTAAAAGGGATACAGGCTGCAAGGGATTCAGGCCTTAGGCCAATTAAAATAAACTGTGTCATCCAGAACTCATCCGATGAGCCAGACGCCGTTGCCGTTCGTAAATTTTGCCTGGACAACGGACTTGAGGTCCGCTTCATTCACCAGATGAACCTGGGAGAAGGCAGTTTCACTATTGTGGAAAACGGACATGGTGGCGACTGCGAGCGCTGCAATCGGCTGCGGTTGACCGCTAATGGCAAAATCAAACCCTGTTTGTTCAGCGATCTCGAATTCGACATCCGCAGTCTTGGGATTAAACAAGCTATAGAACAAGCAGTTGGGATGAAACCTGAAAAAGGTTTGTCGAATACAACGGGTTTTTTTCATAATATTGGAGGATGATTGGGATTTACGATTTCACCATTTCACCATTTCACCATTTCACCATTTCACCATTTCACCATTTCACCATTTTCTTAAGGTATGCCCAAACTAACTCATATTGACCAATCCGGTAAGGCCTGCATGGTCGATGTATCGGCTAAGCCTCCGCAGATAAGGACGGCCGAAGCGACAGGCCATATAACCCTTGCCGGGGCTACCCTCAAACTCATCCGCCAGAATAAGATGAAGAAAGGCGATGTACTGACCGTGGCAGAGATCGCGGGCATTCAGGGGGGAAAAAGGACTTCTGAACTTATCCCTTTATGCCATCCGCTGAGTATAACAAAAATGGAAGTGAAGGCGAGCCTCGATAAGACCGGGGTGAGGATCGAAAGCCTGGCACGATGTACCGGACCAACAGGGATAGAGATGGAAGCGCTAACGGCGGTTTCGGTGGCCCTGATCACGGTTTATGATATGTGCAAGGCGGCCGATAAAACAATGCAGATCGATGAGATCAGACTTGTAAGCAAATCAAAGGAAGACATCAATGGTAATTCCGTATAAAATGGAGCAGTTTAAAGTAGTTTCGGTAAACATTTCAGCAGGCAAAGGCACGATAAAAACGCCTGTCAAAGAGATCAACCTGACCCAACAGGGTGTTGAGGGCGATGCCCATTCAGGTCAATGGAACAGGCAGATCAGCATACTGGGCATGAACAGCATCAGGAAAACGAGGCAACAGGCTGGCCGTACGATATTTCCCGGTGAGTTTGCCGAAAATATCAGCCTGGAAGGTTTTGATTATACCCAGGTTCATCCTCTCGACCGGTTTACCTGTGGCGAGTCAGAGATCGAAGTAACCCAGATCGGCAAGGAATGTCATGGGACTTCGTGTGCAATTTTCAAGGAAACGGGTGACTGCGTGATGCCTAAGGAAGGGATTTTTGCACGTGTTCTCAACCCGGGAATGATCCGTGCAGGGGATGTGCTGGAATTTCACCCGAAAATGTTCAGGGCGCTGGTGATCACACTCAGCGACCGGGCCAGTTCGGGAGAGTATGAGGATAAATCGGGAGCGAGGCTTCAGGAGATTTTACACTCATTTTTTCATGAGCAGGGATTGAATCTATATATCCATCATTCGCTGATTCCCGATGATCCTCATAAACTCGAAGAACTGGTACACAAGGCAAAAGATGAACTCGTCGATATTCTGATCACTACCGGCGGTACAGGCATAGGCTTCAGGGATTTTACTGTGGATATCATAAAACCCAGGCTCGACAAGGAAATACCGGGGATCATGGAGATGATCAGAATGAAATACGGAGCCCTGAAACCACAGGCCTTGCTCAGCCGCTCTGTTGCAGGGGTTATGGGCAAGACGCTGGTGTTTACCCTTCCCGGCAGCGTAAAAGCCGTAAATGAGTATATGGATGAGATCCTGAAATCCATGCTGCACATGATACATATGCTGCATGGCCTTGATGCCCACTGAAGTAACTGATAAATCATGATTATGAAAAAATTCATACTGCTTTTCCTGATGATCTCTGGGGTTTATCCCTTGCAGAAGATAATGGCTCAGATCAAAGGCCCTGAAGTTTCGAAACTGACAAACCAGATCGTCAATTCAAGAAAAACCAGCAATGAACAGGGCGCTAAAATGCCCAAAACATTCCTCATACGTAACATCTCCGAATATATAGAAGTTCACTCGATATATAACAAAGACATCGTCTACTTCACGGGGACTTTCACGAGACTCAAAAACGGTCTTAACTACATGGCCTATGCAGAAGCATTGATTCCGTCGAAAAAAATAACGCTTCAACTTCAAAATTACGATTATATCCCGGAATAATGTATCTTTGGCAAGGCCTCTTTCATTTTCAACGCCTTAACTCTTAGATACTTTTGAAAAAATCCGATAAAAAATCAGAAACCGCTGCAATCCTGCGGCAGAAAGCCGAAGATCGGTTGAGAAAGAAAAATGCAGAACTGTCAGGAAAACTGCAGATCAAGTCATTAGATACTGAGACTCTGAAGTTGATCCACGATCTTGAAGTGTATAAGATAGAGCTTGAACTGCAGAATGAAGAGTTGGTGAAGGGAAAACTGCAGGCAGAATCCGCAGCCAACAAGTATTCTGAACTATACGATTTTGCACCCTCGGGTTATTTTACTCTTTCAAAGGAGGGTGAGATCATTGAGTTAAATCTTCTCGGATCGCAAATGCTCGGCAAAACCCGCGACTATTTAAAAAAACGGCGGTTTGGCCTTTTTGTTTCCAGGCAGTCTTTAACAACCTTCTATCTTTTTTGCGAGAAAGTATTCGAAAGCAAAATAAATGAGTCTTGCGATCTGGTCCTGTTGCGTGATGACGATACTCCCATAAATGTCCACCTTTCTGGGATTATCAGGAGCGATGGCTCACAATGCCTTGTAAGCGCAACTGATATTACCGAAAAAATGCATTCCGAAAAGGCTGTTCATGACAGTGACGAGAAATACCGCTTGCTGGCCGATCATATGACCGACATTGTTTGGCTGATGGATATGGATTTCAGGGTCACGTACCAAAGTCCTTCCTCTGAAAAGTTGCGTGGCTTTACGTTGGAGGAAATAAAAGAGGTGCCGATGGAAAAGAACCTTGCGCCTGAATCACTCAAAGTGGCGTTGGAATCGTTTCAAAGGGAGATGCAAAAGGTTGCCACCCATGACGATTATTCACCCCTCAATACTTTGGAACTTGAATATTACTGTAAAGATGGCACTACCGTCTGGCTGGAAAATAAATTCAGCCTCATACGGAACGCTGAGGGAAAACCAGTTGCAATACTTGGTGAAGGAAGAGACATCGGCGCTCGCCGACGGATGGAAAAAGCCCTGAGAAACAGCGAGAGCCATGCACGTGCGCTTATTACAGCTATCCCCGACATGATGTTTATGGTAAACAGCGAGGGAGTTTACATTGATTATAAAGCTGCAACCGAAGACCTTGCTTATCAAACACAGTCAATTATCGGCTTGAAAAACCGGGACATCATGCCCACTGAATTTGCCGACCTTATCGATGAAAGAATACGTCTTTGCCTTCAGAACAGGCAAATGCAGGAGTTTGAATATCAATTGCTATTCCCAGAGAAAGGGATTCGCGATTTTGAGGCTCGGATGGTACCTAACGGCCCTGATGAAGTAGTTGCCATTGTTCGCGATGTTACGGAACGAAAAAAAACAGAAGCTGAAATAGCGCTTAAAAACGAAGAACTGATAAGAGCAAATGCCGAGAAGGACAAATTCTTTTCGATCATTGCCCATGATCTGCGCAGCCCGTTCAATGTATTCCTTGGCTTCACTCATTTGCTGGCTGATGGACTGGATACTTTTTCATTAAAAGAACTTCAAAAGATAGCCGGGAGTATGCGAAACTCAGCGACCAATCTTTTTGCTTTACTCGAGAACCTTCTGGAGTGGTCGCGTATGAAAAGGGGCCTTATCCCGTTTGAGCCTTTGCCATTATTGCTGAAGGATGTCATTGCAGAAAGCATCAAGCCCGCCCAGGACCCTGCTGATAATAAGGGAATTCACATAGAAAATGAAGTTCCTGAGGATCTTGTAGTCATTGCCGATAAGTACATGCTGGGATCAACTATACGCAATCTGGTCTCGAATGCCGTTAAATTCACACCCGTTAGTGGTAAAATCACAATTTCCGCCAAATTCCTTTCCAATCATAACGTTGAGATCTCGATCCAAGATACCGGTATCGGTATTGATAAACACCTGATGTCTAATCTTTTCCGTCTCGATGAGAATACAAACCGCAAAGGCACCGAAGGCGAACCCAGTACAGGACTCGGCCTTATCATCTGCAAGGAGTTCATCGAAAAACATGGTGGGAAGCTCTGTGTCGAGAGCCAGCAAGGAAAAGGAAGCACCTTTTATTTTACACTTTCTGAATGAAAAAACCATGAACGATCAGACTAAAACAAAGGAAGAGCTTTTTGGGGAACTTCAGGAATTTAACATTGAGCGCAAAAAGGCGAATGACGCTCTGCAGGAAAGCGAGGAAACCTTTCGTGCAATTTTCGAAAACAGCTCAGCAGCAATGGCTATTATTGAACCGGATACGACCATATCAATGGTCAATGAAGAATATTGCAAGCTTATAGGTTGCTCAAAGCAGGAAGTGATTGGTACGAGCTGGACCCGACAAATACCCCCGGAAGATCTTGAGCGATTAAAAGAATATAACCGCCGCAGACTGCTAAACCCAAACGATGCCCCTGAAAAATACGAATTTACTTTCTATCAAAATACAGGCGAAATCAGACACGCACTTATGTCTATCGCCATGTTAAGAAATCACAAAATAATAGCTTCGTTTATTGACATCACCCAGCGAAAACATGCCGAGGATGCTGTGAAACAATTATCCGACCGCTTATCATTAGCTGCCCGTGCCGGCGGTGTGGGTGTGTGGGACTATGATATCATCAACAATGTTCTGATGTGGGACGATCGGATGTATGAACTCTATGGCATTCAAAAAAAGGATTTCATCGGAGTTTATGAAGCCTGGCGGAATGGAGTTCATCCCGATGATAAGGAACGTGGCGACAAGGAAATCCTGATGGCAATCGAGGGCGAAAAAGAATTTGACACTGAGTTCCGGGTGAGCTGGCCCGATGGTTCTGTTCATACTATCAGAGCTCTTGGCATCGTTCAGCGCGATAATTCAGGTAAGGCATTGCGGATGATCGGCACTAATTGGGATATCACAAAATACAAGCAGGCGGAGGAGAAGGTCCGGGCAAAAGACATCGAATTCAGAAAACTCTCTAAAAATGCGCCCGGATTGATTTTTCAGTTTACCAGGAGGCCCAACGGGACATATTACGTTCCTACTGCATCAGAAGGCATCAGGGATATGTTTGGTTGTTCACCTGAAGATGTTATTGATGACTTCACTCCGATTGGCAGAGTGATTTGCCCCGAAGATTCAGCAAGAGTAATTGGTGACATTGAATATTCGGCAAAGCATATGACATATTTTACCTGTGAATTCAGAGTGCAGATTCCAGGCAAGGCAATCCAATGGATCTACTCCAGATCAACACCCGAGAAGCTGGCTGATGGCAGTATGACCTGGTATGGTTTTAACACAGATATAACCGAACGCAAACGGGCTGAGCTTGAATTATTCCAGGCCAAAGAAAAAGCCGAAGAAAGCGATCGTCTGAAATCGGTCTTCCTTGCCAATATGAGCCACGAAATCCGTACGCCTATGAACGGAATTCTGGGTTTTGCTCAACTGCTGAAAGAACCTAACCTTACAGGTGAGGAACAGCAAGCTTATATTAAAATAATTGAAAGAAGCGGCAAACGAATGCTCAATATCATCAACGACATTGTTGATTTTTCGAAAATAGAATCGGGACAAATGCAGGTCTCCATGTCCGAAATCAACATCAGCGATCAGATGCAGTTCGTTTATTCCTTTTTCAAACCGGAGGTTGAACAAAAAGGAATGATGCTTCTGTTTCAAAACAGACTGCCATTAAAAACAACTATCATTCAATCAGACCGGGAAAAACTCTATGCAATCCTCACCAACCTTGTTGGCAATGCCCTTAAATATACCAATACCGGCTTTATAGAAATGGGCGTTGAAAAAAAGGGCGACTACCTTGAGCTTTATGTGAAAGATACAGGAATAGGCGTGCCTGAAACAAAGAAAGAACTTATTTTCCATCGCTTCAGGCAAGGCAATGATTTGACCAGTCATTTTACTGAAGGGGCCGGGCTGGGATTATCCATTTCGAAAGCCTATGTGGAATTGCTTGGCGGAAAGATATGGCTAGAAAGTGAGCCTGGGAAAGGCTCAACCTTTTATTTCACTCTCCCTCACAATACCGGGACAAACATTGAGGTTGTTAAAGGGGATGTTTCATTGGTATCCGATTCGGATAATCCTTTGGTAAACCTGAAGATCCTGGTCGCCGAAGACGATGAAGTATCAGTATTATTACTATCTAAAGCGCTCCGGAAGTATTGCAGGGAAATTGTAACAGCCGAAAATGGAATAGAAGCTGTTGAGGCCTGCCGGAACTCACCCGACATTGATCTGTTTCTTATGGATATAAAGATGCCCGTGATGGATGGATTCGAGGCCACCCGTCAAATCCGCAAGTTTAACAAAGACGTAATCATCATAGCTCAAACGGCTTTCGGATTGACCGGCGACAGGGAAAAGGCAATTCAGGCAGGATGTAATGACTTTATCTCCAAACCTTTGGTTCTTGAAGAACTCAGAGGCTTGATCAGAAAGTATTTCAAGGTATAAACAAGGCGTGTTTTGTGCGCAAAATCATCAATTACCAACACCTTCCTATTATTGTAATAGATTTGCTCACGACAGATTAATATATTCTTTAACTTCTGTTGAAATATTTTTCCAACAAGGCGATTAATTCATTTTTATTCAGGGGCTTTGAAATGTAATCATTGCATCCTGCCTCAATTGCTTTTTCCCTGTCACCTGAAAGGGCATAGGCTGTTTGTGCTATAATGATAATATCTTTATTAAATTGGCGGATTTGCCTGGTGGCTTCATATCCGTTCATTTCAGGCATACGGATATCCATCAGAACAAGATCAATATCGGGTTTGTAACGGACAGACTCAATGGTTTCTATTCCAGTCTTTGAATACAGTACCTCACGGCAGAATTTTCGAACTACCTCTGTAATAAAATCAACCGAGGTTTCATCATCTTCGGCAATTAATATTTTCAGGTTGAATCTTCGATTCCCCTCTCCTTCATCGCCTTCAGCCTTGCTAATTGAATTTTTTTCGCTCTGATAAGGTATATAAGGTATAGTGAAATAAAATAACGAGCCTTTTCCTTCTTCGCTTTCAACCCGGATATTTCCACCAAGCATTTGCACGTAGGCTTTTGAAATAGATAACCCCAATCCTGAACCTTCATAATTTCGGGTAAGGGATTCACTACCTTGTCTGAATCTTTCAAAAATAATTTCTCTCTGTTCCTGGCTAATCCCTATACCAGAATCTTTTACGAAAAATTCAAGGGTTTCGCCCTTTTTCTCATAGCCAAACTCAATGAAGCCTGTTCGTGTAAATTTGATGGCATTTTTGACAAGGTTAGCCAGGATTGAATAGATTTTTCCTCCATCTGTAATTATCATCGTATCCTTAGCCGGTAACGAATTTTTATAGTAAATCTGCATTCCCTTTCTTTCAACTTCATGTTTAAAAAAGGAATGAATAGATTCGACCAGCTCGTTTAAATTCATTGCCGACATGGAAATCTCCATTTGGCCGGATTCAATTTTTGATATATCAACAATGTCATTGATAATACCGAGCATCCGTAATCCGCTTTTCTCAATAATACGAATATATTTTTGTTGTTCTGCGCCTGTTAACTCCTTTTCTTTCAATAGTTCGGCAAAACCAAGTATACCGTTCATAGGAGTGCGTATTTCATGGCTCATATTGGCTAAAAATGCTGATTTGAGCCGATCGCTTTCTTCAGCTTTTTCTTTGGCCTGCCGAAGTTCATCTTTTTGATTAACGAACTCACTGAAGAGAAATCCGATATGCCTGAACTCACTGTTAGATTTTTGAAGTTCATTAACATCGGAAGTATTACCCGATTTAAGTATACTTGTAACCAATTTCAATGGTTTGCTAATCCATTTCCGGGATGTGAAATGAAAAATAAGCAATGTCGAAATTATAGACCCGAGCACAATCAGAAGCATGAAAACTGTCATTTGGTGATGTAGTTTCAATGAATCAGATGATCTGATAAAAATGATCCTGGCAACCTCATTCCCTTCCAAATCTGGTAATCTCTGAAAAGTGGAAATTGAATATTTACTATTGGTTACAACAGTGTCGGAAGGTGCTGAGAGTTTTGTTGTTGCGCCACTCAGGTTTGTCAATTCCTGGAGAAAATCGTTATTCCACTTTTTCGCCAGGAACAAGTAACCGCTGGGTTTTGTCAGAGTATGAAAAGGGTCATTATCAGGATGAACAGAAGCACTGCTTATCTCAACAACTCCATCGGAAGTGATTTGAAAGAAATTTAGAAATCCCGTTTTTTCTAATTTAATAAGAGCCTCTTTGGGGATAAATTCACGAGACATGAAATCTTTTGAAGCTGTTTCATGAACGATATGAAAAGAAGTATCGTAGACGCAGGCATAATCAAACCGGTAAGTTGTAAGAATTGTTGTAATATTATTGTTATACCAGTTTGTGTCAACTATTTTTAAATGTTCTACGAAATCATTCCAGTAAGTATAGTCATAAACGACCTGTTTAAGTGACTCTGTTTTAACCGTGATCAAAGAACTGACCTCCTTGTTCAACAGCATCTGTGATGAATTAAACATTAGCTTTTCCTGCTTACTGGTTATATAATACATAACCGACATTAAAGCCAGGAAAATAAAGCCTGTGAACATTAACATTAAAAGTATTCTGGAATAAACGCCAAGGTTTTTCATCGATTTTTCGGCATGTTGTTCCGATAAGTTAAGAAACAATAAAAGTACCAAGAAATTCTCTCGAAATCAAGCTGATAATACTTGCAGCCGCATAAAAAAAAAGTGGCACACCCTAATTCTTCAGGCAACGCACAGAAAACCCGTCAAGCTCGTAACTGAGACCACGGCCAAAAGAGTTGTAATTGAAGACCAGGCTCCAGTACCAGGCTTTGCTTGTAAGGTAGTCGGAAGAGCTCCACCAGAAGCCGTAGCGGCCCATGAGGTCGAATGGTCCACTCCCGACGCGGGTGCCCGATGGAAAGGCTGTAAACCCACTTTCGTTGGTTGCGCCGGAATTCGGGGAATACCATAAGCCAGTGCCCGCCTCTATGGTGCCGGCAGATTTCATTTTCCCGCCCGCTATAAGGTCTCCTCCAAGATATGCAGAAAGTATGGCCCACTCGGCATCGGTGGGCACATGCCAGCCTGTAGGAGCAAGTTTCTCCGTGTTTACTACATGCCAGTTATACAAAGCGCCATAGATTTTTTTGTAAGCAGCGGCATCATTGTTATACCAGCAATATCCGGGAGTGCTCAATTTACTCCATGCTGTATTATCTGTTATCAATGGTATGGAGATGCCATCATTTAACCGGGTTGTTTTCAGGTTCTCAACCATCCATACCTGGGTGCCAATCGCTAAAGTGTGATACACATTGCCGTCAATGTCGGTAACTGTATTGGGTGCTGGCGAAGGGTTGTTATCATCAGTCTTTTTGGAACAGCTTATTACTAAGAAGAATACTCCTATTGTAATTAAAGAGTAAATACAGAATTTCGAAAAATTCTTCATGATTTCTGGATTTTAAAGAGATCTGTAGATCCTTATATATATCTTTCTTGGTCAATTATATCAAGTGACCTCAAATATAAGCTAAATCAGCTTTATCTGAAAGAATCTCTTTGTATTTTTAAAGTTTCTTAACTTATCTGAGCCTCATTCACAGATGGTCTGCGTGACCGTTTTGTCCACTAAAAGCGATTATAATTCACAATTTTCGCATGTCCTTTTTCCCCGGTAGCAAAGATTATTGTTATTGTATAAATTCCGGCTGGCTGGCCCTCCAGGTTTATCGTTTGACTACCTGTTGCCTCGGAGGCTAATTTTTCTGAAAATACTGGTTGGCCGCTGGGATTGCTAATGAGGATCTCAACAGCTTTTTTCCCGGTATTCCCCCAGTTTACGGTAAATCTGCCATCTGACGAAGGATTCGGATAGATAAGGATATTGTGGTCAATAGTGTTCTCATTTACCGATAATAAATTCTTAACGGTCACACTTCCAAACCCAATGTTGAACTCCCCGTCAATGACAGTCAGCAAGTATGTTCCCGGGCATAAGTGGTCGATGGAATTGCTTTTGTAATACTTTTCTTTGTCACTGCCGGGGAGTTGCAGATAATAATGGAATGGAGGGTCTGCCTGGTCACTGTTAAGGACATCAATTTCGATTTTCCCCTGGCAATTTCCCATGGTATCCTCACTGACCACCTTCATCTTGACATCAAGCAGTAACTTATAATGAAGTCCGTTTGCTGCGGCGCTTACAATGGAATTATAAAGGACATTGGTTTTGCTCTCCCCGTCATCGTAATTCACTATATTCCGGGTAGCGTTATCTGAGTAATATAAATAGTTATCCAGCATTTTCCGGTAATATGCATATCCATGCCCGGGCTTTGAAAGACTGTACGCTGCTAAATTTACTGTTGCCCATTGGAGTTCCAGGTTCGTTGCAGAATCAGAGGTGAACATTGGGGCATTTATGTAATAACCATAATAAAGAGAATCGCTCCATGGTTCATACAGCAGATTATAATTAACCGGAGTGGTCGGGATCATCTGGATTCCATATACCATCATGGGGTCACCCGGGTCACCGAATGCTACCAGCGAATTAATACTTGTAGCATAGAGATTTCCTACCACCTTATAAAAATCGGTATACTTGGCCGGGTAATGGGAATTTGGTCTGATTTGCCAGTACTTTTTTGCCGACCTGATCTCTGTGGATGCATAAAGGCGTCCGGTATTTTCCAGGTTTTTATCCCCCAGCGCCTGGCCAAGGAGCATCATTCCATACCATGCATTTACCGACTCACTGGTACTTTCCTGATTGTTTCCAACACCCGCTGCATCCGAAAGGCCCTGGGCCCAGCAATGACCGTCGTACCAGTCTTTGTTCCGTTGTTTGACAAAATACTTGTCGGCGGTGGATGGATTGGCAATATCTCTTGCCAAAAGCAGGATTTTCTGTTTGTAGGTTCGGGCCCAGACAGAATCTCCTTTGGCAAGGGCTGCAGCCGCGTATAGAAAATACCCATAATGGAAGTGGTGGTCAGTATAAACTGAGTTGCCGAAATCGGCGCCTACATGATTCTGATCAATCAAATTTACCAATCCCCCGTAAACGGTATCATACCTGAAGGCGTTTTGCAGCCAGCCGGGCAAAAGTACCAGCGGAGTGCCGTCAAGCCATTGGTTCATTTCTGTTTTCAGCGTATCACGAATGGTTTTAGACACAGAGTCAGCCGACGGGAACCAGGTTTCCAGCTCATCCCCGATCACAGCAAGGCGGCCCTTTTTAGCCAGCTGCTTCCCTCCAAAATACGTTGAGGTATTGACCTGGTTGAGGTACCCTGGCTGGAAAGCGGTGGCACCGGCAATGGTGTCACTATCCCCTTTGAGAGTGGCCAGAAGCTCATGGCGATATTTATCGATGGTGTTATTTGCAAGGTTATGTTGAGGCGATATCCACCCTGCGTTGATCAAAGGTTCCTGCATATTCCAGGTTATTCCATGGATAGCGGTAAGCTGGCCCTTGATGCACTGGTATTGCGTCAGGACGGTATCTTTGGA
>Ga0208103_1000423_pt1 | contig 14572 bp, 13 predicted proteins | sample CryBogmetaGMA75M_FD_184550 | JGI IMG/M metagenome (GOLD analysis project Ga0208103, IMG submission 184550) | Freshwater microbial communities from Crystal Bog, Wisconsin, USA - MA7.5M (SPAdes) | ecosystem: Environmental > Aquatic > Freshwater > Lake | place: Crystal Bog, Wisconsin, USA... | reverse complement strand
CAACATCAAGTTTATCGAGCCACCTGCAGGTCCTCCAACTATGGCAGCAGTTGTTGCAGAAGTTTATGGCAATAATGCCTCAGGAATACGAAATTTAAGTGAGCGTATCAAAGGGGTATTTGAAAAAACAAAAGGTCTTGTGGATATTGACATTATGCAAGATGAAATTTATGAAAAATTTGAAGTACGTGTAAACAGCGATAAAATAGCTCGTTCAGGTTTGGACATCAAACACGTCAATGATATTCTTTATCTAGCATTTGAAGGGATGCCTATCGCCGTTAAGAACTCTTCTGAAGTATCTGAGCAAATTCCTATCTTTTTAGTTCTTGATCCTCAAAGTAAAAAGTTCAGTTCCAAAGATCTCAATGCTGTTTCTCTGAAACTTTCAAGTTTAAAACTCATGAATCAAATGGGTATGATGATTCCGGTAACCGAGGTAGTAGAGTTAGTGTCTGTTAAGTCTAATCCTATGATTGTGACCAAAAACCTTCACCAAATGACCAATGTAATGGCTGAAACCGATATGGTCTCTCAAGTGTATCCTCTCATGGATGCACGTAATGAGATTCTAAAAACATTTACCGATACCTATGAAATCAATAAAATCGGTCTCTTTAATCTTGAACTCATTGACAAAAAATCCAAAGAACGTTATCAATTGCTTTGGGATGGTGAAATGAAAGTAACCCTTGATACCTTTGTTGATTTAGGAGGTGCTTTCATTGCAGCACTGATCTTGATCTTTTTATTGATGGTCATCTATTACAAAAGCTTTGTACTCAGCGGGATTGTCCTTTTAGGAAGTTTTCTTTCAATTATTGGTGTACTTTTTGGTCATTTTATTATGGATGTTTTCACGGCAGATACGTTTTTTCTCACTGCAACTTCACTGATTGGATTTATTGCATTAATTGGTATTAGCTCACGTAATTCACTACTCTTGATTGATTTTACCAAATCATTGATGGTAGACAAAGGGATGCACAAAAAAGAGGCAATTGCTTACGCAGCAGCAACACGGGCAAAACCAATTTTCCTCACTGCAGCAGCAATCATCTTGGCTTCCACTCTCCTCGCAAGTGATGCAGTATTTGGTGGACTTGGCGTTTCCCTTATATTTGGAACTCTCGCTGCTGTTATTGCTTCTCTTATCGTTGTTCCTATTTTACTTGACAACTCAGATTTGGAGCGTCATTTTAATTTTCATGAGCGCAAAGCTGTTTCGATTTTAGAACCCTAAGAGGCTTACATGCAAGCTTTCAAGGTTACCACTTCCAAGGTTAATGAAGCACTCATAAAAGCAGCAAATGAGTTTGGTATTGCGATAGAAAAAATTGACTTTGATCTTCTCTCTTATAAAACGTTTTATCGTGGTACAGTGGATGATGATTGGCTAGTTTTAGAAACACAGCGACTTGAAATGATCACCACCGAAGTAGAAATACGTTCATCACATTTTGAAGTACGTCAAGAGTACCAACTCATTATCCATGAAACGCAACCTCATCCTCATTTTGATCTTCAATTCACTTTAAGTTCTGATAAGCACAAAACAAAAATTATAGCCGTTATCGATCCTTTGTCTAAAATCCCTCTCAAAAAAGGGATTCAAGAGTACATTAAAGAAAAAATACGTTCTAAAAAACTTAAAGCAGGTCTCCTTATCGGTATCACTGAAAGCAATCTTGATAGCCAAATTAATCAACTGCTTCTTAAGATTCAAAAAGAGGGAGCGCTAAGTGAACTATATCGAATGGGTATTACACAATTTTTTCCTCCCATTCAACCCATCAATGATAATCTAGTGCTTCATTATAAAAAAGATGCTCATAATCTTATCGAAGGTGTCCTTTCTAATGATTTGATTTTTGAGTATATATTCGCTGTTAATGGACGGGATGGAAGAAACTGTGTAGGAGAATATCTTCACGTAGCTGAGCCTCTTATTCGCTATGCCAACACTATTGCCATCGATCATGAAACGATTCGGGCAGAAGAGGATCTCCTATCTATCCGTTTTTACGCAACACAATCAGGCTTCGTTCAACGCGCTAATGGTCTTTTTTCAATTGGACATGAACTTCATCTAAAACATGCAAGTTTTAAAGATACCGGTTCGATTGAAGCGGGAAGTGATAAAGACATTCATCTAAAAATCAATCGTGAAGACAATACAAAAGATGCTGTTGGCTCGGGAGTCACGATCGATGTTCAAACCCTTGATGTCCAAGGGACTATAGGAAGTAACACCAAGATTCAGGCATGTGACGTCACTATTGGGGCACAAACACACAAAAGATCACTTATAGAAGTACAAGAAAATGCTACTATACATCTCCATCGAGGAGAGCTAAAAGCCAAAAATGCAACCATTGAAATCTTAGAAGCAGGAAAAGTTGAAGCCAACACTGTTCATGTCAGCAAAATGATGGGCGGTGAAATTATTGCCAATCATGTCACAATCGATATTCTTTATTCCAACGCTAAAATTACTGCCCTTAACTCTATTACGGTTAACACAATTATTGGTGAAGGAAATAATCTCATCATCAATCCACGAGCCATCCCATCCTATCAAGAACAGATCAATAACCTTGAACTGGACTTAAAAAAAGCAAATATTCATCTTCAAAATAAAGGAAAAGAGTTATTGGGTAAAGAACTTACTTTGAAAGAACAGATGAACCGTATCAAACAAATTCAAGTAAAAATAAAAGAAGCCATCTCTCATAATCAACCCCCAGTTAAAGCAGATATGGTTCGGGTACAACAATTTAAATTTGCCTTTTCAGAACTCAGTAAAGAACAAGTAGCAATCAAAGAAGAAGAGACTCAATTGCATTCAATAGAAAATGAGCTTAATAAACTATTTGATGCCGATATTCACGCTACAATAACTCATAATGGAACCTATAACGGTCACACTAAAATCGTGTTTGTTGATCCTAAAACATCGCAAAAATATACTGTTTCACCTCAGGGAATGGTCACAAAAGTTTCTCTTCGCCGTGAAGGTGAAGATAAAAAAATTGTATTAAATTAAAGATGATTTTTTCATTCATAGTTTTGGTGTAACGTAAAAATTTAGAGGTAAAACTATTTTTAGGACTGACGTTTTGCCCAACGTAGAAAAAAACGTGAAGGCGAAAGTCGCTCATCAAGAGGCTTTCTCTCTATCAAATACTCTTTAAGTCTCTTTGCCAAATAAGGGGCCAATACAAATCCATATCCACCTGAACCGTTTATCATCGTAAGATTAGGATAATAGACGTACTCGCTGGAAGAAACCGTCTTGCCGTGACGTAGATGAGGATGGAGAGCCAATGTAGCGGTTGCATCTACCAAAGAGCCAAGCATCGGGAGATAATCATTTGAACCAGAACGCAACCCAGTATAATCTTCAATTACTTTAATATTATCTAATTTTAATGTTTTTGATGCTTTATCAAGAAGCTCTTCCCTTCCCTTTTCTACCTCATACAAGGACGATCCAAAGGGAGAAAAATGGACATTGTGTGTTGCTCCAATCGCCATAACACCCTCTTGCGAGGTAGGCGATATAGAAACATAGTGATGTAGAATACTCGGTAGCTTAGTAGTCGTTTCAATATCGATACGGTGTCCCCAAATACCGCGAAGAGTAAGATACGGTATTGGAAGAATTTTCGGATACGCCCCAATAGAAAGAACGACATGGTCTCCCATCAAATCACCGACACTCCATCTCCCCTCTTCTTGTTTTAACGATTCTATTTTTTGTTCATAAAAATCAATACCTTCAACAAGTGCATTACAAACGCCTAAAGCATCCACAACAGCTCCATTCTCAAAATAAATTGATTCAGAGTTTGCAGCCTCTTTGCTTAACAGTGAGAGAGTATCTTGGTCAACTTCACCTTCACAAAGATGAGTCTCTTGTTTAAAATGTTTTACCGTTTGACCATCTTCGTCATTTGAAGCAATATGAAGAAGCGGTTTTTGAAGTGTATGTTGCGGGAAAAAAGTGGTATAAAATTCAAGCGCTTCGAGATGAGCTTCACCCATAATCTCTTTTAAAACACCCTCTTTAGAGATTTTAGGAGAAATAAAAGCCCCAGCAGCACCGCTTCCACCGCTTGCTATCCCCAATTCATCAATGATCGCAACACGTAATCCGGCTTGGTGAAGAAAATAGGCACAAGCACAACCGTTAATTCCCGCCCCAACAATGACAACATCATACAATAGGGATTTTTTCACTGATTTTTAACAGCTGTAACGACAAAAATAGGATAATTTTGCGTCTCTTTTTCAACCGTATACGCATGATGAAAACGGACGTTTGTAAAACCGGCTTTTTCCATTGTGTCGCGTAAACCGTCTCGTTCAAATCCAAAATGACAAACCCCTTCATTCCCATGACTGTGAAAACTGCCATCTTCAGCTTCCAAATCAGCAAGTGCAACAAAGCCTCCACGCTTAAGATGAGAATAAAATGTCTTAAATAATGAAGCAGTATCCTCGACATGATGCATTGCCATAGAACTTACAATTCCATTGAACTGCTCAACCAGCGGCTCACTAATGATGTTCTGACATGCCACTTTCACCCATACAGTATCACTATTTTTTGCAGTAATTTGCTCAAGCATTTTTTCGGACAAATCCACACCCGTAACAGAATGAACGATGGGCGCAATTTTAAAACTCAGGAGCCCAGTTCCCGCACCAAAATCCATAATGTTCATAGTATTGTCTAAAGCAATACGACTTACTATGGTGTGAAAAACACTTTGTGCAATATTCTGTCGAGTGTCGCCTTGATCCCATTGTGCCGCTGCGTTATCAAAATGTTTTGTCATTTTCTTCCTTTTTCAATTACATTGCAAATAAAAATAGATAAATACTGCACCCCATAACCGAGGTAAGTGTTAATGCGGCAAAAATCCATTTTCCCATCCGGCGGTGTTTTTCCATACCATCTTTGCCCTCTTTTATATACGTTTGATAGGAAGTGATCATAAGATAGATCCAGCCCCCCACTGCTAGCAATGCGATTAAAATATGCACAGCCAAAAAGAGCAGTAAAAAATTATAAGAGACACTTGAAAATTTGACGTATTCAACAAATCCACCGCCAACCCGAACACCAATTTCAAAAATCAAGACCATTACAACGGTCAATGCTAAAATAACCATTTGTGACTTGTAATGAAGCGTAATTTTTCCAACAACCGCTTGACGTATCGAAAAAGCCAATAAAAAAGGCAAGATTGCAAAATATAAAGTCACAACATCCATATATAGAGCAGCACGTGTTCCTAAAAATCCAGGTTCAAAAAACATTTTCATCCATTCTGTTAAATTGTTCGCATTATAGATTAAGTGAGTTTCATTGATGATAAAGCAAATAAAATAAAATTACCTTAGAGTAGCTAAAAGAAGGTTATGCTATAATTTCAAAAAAATTAAAGGCACTATAATGCTAACCGATCGCGTTAATACACTATCAGAATCGATTACCATCGCTATTTCAACTTTGGCGCAAGAGCTAAAGGCACAGGGCAAAGACATTATCAGCTTTTCAGCCGGTGAACCTGATTTTGACACTCCTCAAGTCATCAAAGATGCTGCTATTCGTGCGATCAACGAAGGATTTACCAAATACACCGCAGTTGATGGTATCCCTGCCCTCAAATCTGCTATTGCATTAAAACTTAAACGTGATAATGGATTGGAATATCAAGCAGACCAAATCATTGCCAATAATGGTGCAAAACATTCCCTTTACAATCTTTTTGCCTGTACTATCCAAGCAGGTGATGAAGTTATTATTCCTTCACCTTATTGGGTTACCTATCCTGAATTGGTACAATATTGCGGCGGTACAGTTATTGAAATCATGACCGATGATGCCAGTGGTTTTAAAATCACCCCTCAACAGCTCCAAAAGGCTTTAACTCCTAAAACAAAAATGCTTATTTTGACTTCTCCGTCGAATCCTACAGGAGCAGTTTACACACGTGCAGAACTAACAGCCTTGGGCAAAGTTCTTGAAGGAACTGACGTTATCGTTGCAAGTGATGAGATGTACGAAAAGCTTATTTATGATGGTGAGTTTATCTCAGCAGCAGCAGTGAGTGATGATATGTTTAAGCGCACCGTAACGATCAATGGACTAAGCAAATCAGTTGCAATGACGGGATGGCGCTTCGGATATATGGCAGCTGCTAACACCGAATTAATCCAAGCAACCAAAAAGCTTCAAAGCCAAAGCACCTCAAACATCAACTCTATTACTCAAAAAGCAGCAATCGTTGGACTCAACGGCGAAGCTGATACGGACATTGAATCTATGCGTCAAGCCTTTATGTCACGCCGCGATGAAGCAGTACGCCTTTTTAATGATATTGAAGGACTTTCTGTTCTCTCACCAAATGGAGCTTTCTATCTCTTTGTAAATATTAAAGAAATCAGCAATGATTCAATGACTTTTTGTAAAGAACTGTTGGAAGAGCAAGGTGTAGCGGTTGTTCCAGGGATTGGTTTTGGAAGTGAAGGGTATTTTCGCTTTAGCTTTGCAACCGATATTGAAAGTATCCGTGCAGGCATTAAACGCATTGCCACGTTTGTAGCGAAGAAAAAGTAATCACTTTCCCTTCGTAGTGAGCCTACAAACGGGATATGCTCAATTATTTGATACTTTGTAGCGCTTCAATAACTTCGTCAATATTCGCCAATGGAAGATGAACTTTCCATTCTGGATTTTTTGCATCACCGGAAAGTGATATTCCAATACTTGCTACACTATCACTGCCTTCCCCGTAAGGAGCATCGATTTTACTAACAGCAATAACTCCTTTTTTTGTTCCATTCAATGGTATTTCTTTGACAATAGCTGCAGATGAACTCATAAATTCTCCTAGTAAAAATGATATAGATAAGAGTGTATCGGGATTTTCGCTAAAAAAAGCTTAAAAAATATGTTATTGATTTGAGCTTGAAGATTGTGTAGTATTTCCATAAATAAACGCGTACATTTTTCGATAATATATCTCATTACGTGTTCGATCAGTAGCACTAAAATGATGATATCGTCCAAGAGTTTCCCATGAATAGCCAAAGCTTTTCACTAAGCCTGTAATAATCCGATTGGCATGCTCACGCTCTGTCGCATCTACAAAATATTCTGAAAGAGTTGCATTGGGATGATATTTGTAATTAATTTGATACGGTCCTAAATCAAGATTTGTAATTCCACCATTGATAAGTGCTTGGGCTTGTGAGGAACACTCTTCTGTAGAGTTACATCGTATAATATGACCTTGAACAGTAAAACCAGCCATTTGAGCACGCTGAGCATCTTCGGTTGCATTTATACGAATCACATTGGGATTGCATTGCCCATCTGCTTCTTTTAAACATTCACAATGCTTAATGGCATCCAATACAATATCAGGCATACGCACGCCAGAGGTATCCATACCCTCACCCATTAGGTGAGCAGTAAGTATCAATAGCGTACTTAATTTTTTCATTATTCAGTATCCTGTCTTAAGCTTGTAGCATTTTAGCTAACTTTGCTTGAAGTTTCAGCCATAATTTATGTTCCATAAGAGGAAAGCCGCTGTAGACTCCTCCAGTTTTGATACTTTTTGTAACACCTGAACGGGCAGCCAATGTGGTAAAGGGTGCAATGGTGAGATGACCGGATGTGGCACTTTGCCCGCCCATGACCACATTACGACCCAATGTCGTTGATCCCGCAAGACCCGATTGTGAGACCATAATACAATGTTCACCCACAATACAATTATGACCAATTTGAATAAGATTATCGATTTTACTACCATGCTTGATAATAGTTGTCCCAAAAACAGCACAATCAATCGTTGTATTTGCCCCAATTTCAACATCATCTTCGAGTATAACATTACCATTTTGATAGAGCTTAATATGCTCCCCCATCTTGGTATGGGCATACCCAAATCCATCGCTTCCAACAACACTTCCAGCATGAATCATTACATTATTACCAATCATACAATCACGATACACAGAGACATTAGGATAGAGAATAACGTTATCCCCAATAATCGTATCGGTACCAATATAGACTCCACTCATAATCGTACAATTCGAACCAATACGCGCGCCATTTTCGATATGTGCAGTAGGATAAATAATACTTCCTGAACCAATGACCGGTGCAACGTCGCTGCTGGCAATAGGTTTGGCAAACATTTTAGATAGTCGTGCCACCATAAGATAAGGCTCATCACTGCACAAAGCTAAAACATTTTTAGGTAATAAATAAACTTTTGAAGCAGGAAGAATAACGGCTGATGCCTGAGTTAACTCTAAATCTTTTTCATATTTTGAATCCGAGAGAAAAGAGATTTCTCCTACGCTTGCTTCTTTGAGAGTATTCATCCCTGTAATATCACAATTGCTTTCGGATGAAGCATCAAATTTAAAAAGATGAATAATATTGTTCAGCGTCATTTAGCGCTCCATGGCTACAGAGCCACTTCGAACAATCTCTTTTGGATGAAAGCGTTTGATCGCTTCTAAAAAATGTCCTACACGCATAGGTTCGTCTGCAACCATAACGATAAGCGTATCACTGCCAACATTTACAATCCGACCGTTATAGGCATGAGCCAAAGCTTCTATATCACTAAGAGATTCACTCAAAGGGATTTTGACCATTGCCATCTCTTTTTCTACCAAATCCGCATGCTCATATACTTTTAAAACAGGAATAAGCTTATGCAGTTGTTTGATAATTTGTTCAACAACTTTGATAGAGCCTGCTGTCACAATCGTGATACGCGAATATTTAGAATCAGGGATAGGAGCAACCGTAAGGGACTCAATGTTGTATCCACGTCCTGAAAAAAGACCTGCTATTCGAGAGAGGACACTTGCCTCATTTAAAACGATAACGGAAATTACGCGTCGTGCTTGTTCCATTATTTATCCTTATATTCTAACATCATATTAAAGAGCGATCCGCCCGCAGGAACCATCGGCAATACATTCTCGAAACGGGCAACTACTACATCAATAATAGCAACGACATTTTTTTCCACTGCATCTTTAAGAGCCGCATCGAACTCCTCTTTGGTCGTTACACGGTAGCCTACTCCTCCAAAACTCTCTGCAAGTTTCACAAAATCAGGCTGAATAGAGAGATCGGTTTGTGAGTGGCGTTTATCATAAAACATGGTTTGCCATTGACGAACCATCCCCAAAAAGTTATTGTTCAAAATAACGTTAATAACAGGCAGTTTGTACTCAACCGCTGTCATTAACTCTTGAATATTCATCAAGATCGAGCCATCACCCGTAATGTTGACGCTGACACGTTCCATATCCGCTCGTTTGACTCCAATGGCTGCTGGGAAACCATACCCCATCGTCCCTAACCCACCAGAACTGTTCCACTGACGGGGACGGCTGAAGGGATAAAACTGTGCGGTCCACATTTGGTGTTGTCCCACATCGGTTGAAATGTTTGCATCATCTCCCAAAAGCTGACCGATACGCTCAACAACCCATTGAGGTTTTAGTCTATCGCCCTCTTCTGTATACGATAATGGGTGAAGCTTGTTAAAGTGGGCAATCGTATTGTGCCATGGCCCATAACGCAATGGATCCACTTGTTCTTTAGCTAAAACCATCATAGACTCTACGACATTTTTCACATCACCGACAATCGGGAAATGAGCATTGACGAGCTTAGAGATACTTGCCGGGTCAATATCAACATGGATAATTTGTGCATTTTTGGCAAATTCAGAAAGTTTACCCGTAACACGGTCATCAAAACGGGCACCCAAACCAATAACCAAATCGGTTTCAGACATCGCCATATTTGCCGCGTACGATCCGTGCATTCCTAGCATCGAGATAAGCAATGGGTCTGCATGGTGAAGCGTTCCGCGTGCCATAAATGTCTCAACCGCAGGAATTTGTGTCATTTGTACAAATTCTCTCACTAACTCGGCTGCACCCGAACTAATAACACCGCCTCCAAGATAGAGTAACGGGCGTTTTGCATTAGCAATTGCTTCAACCGCTTTTTTAATCTGACGCATATTCCCTTTGACCGTAGGTTTATAGGTTTCAAGCTCTACTTCTTTAGAATAATCAAACGACGCTATTTGAGCCGTAACATCTTTAGGAATATCAACGTGTACTGGTCCAGGACGGCCAGTACGTGCTAAATAAAATGCTTCCTTTAGGATACGTGCCAAATCTTTGGCATCTGTTACCAGATAATTGTGTTTTGTACACGGACGACTAATTCCCACGGCATCAATCTCTTGGAAAGCATCGGTACCAATAAGTGACATAGGAACTTGCCCACTGATCACCACAAGAGGAATAGAATCCATATACGCATCTGCAATACCCGTAATCGCATTGGTAAACCCTGGACCTGACGTAATCATTGCCACCCCAACTTTGCCCGAAGCTTTTGCATATCCCTCAGCTGCATGGACGGCTGCTTGTTCATGACGGGTAAGGACGTGTTGAAACGAACTTTGTTGATAAATTGCATCATAGACGTTCATAATTGCACCGCCGGGATAACCGAATATAACTTCGACTTCCTCCGCAATAAGAGCTTCGATAACCATCTGTGCGCCGCTTATTTGCATGTCGTCTCCTTTACGTAAAATAGGTGTGAATAATATTGAAAAAATTACGAAATTATAAGTGATATTAACTATGAATTACGTTAAATAGCCTAATAGCCTTATAAAAATAGGTTAGAATTGATATTCATCAATTATTCAAACGGCAAAGCGCGCTAAAATTCTTAAAATTTAAAGGACACACGATGAAAATGCTCTTTTTGACAACCTTAACCACAGCGATACTAAGTGCAACGGACGGTTATTCACTCTATCAAAACAATTGTATGAAATGCCATGCAGAAATGATGACCAAAGCCGAAGTTATGAAGTCCTTTGGAACACTTAAAGCACCACCTATGGTGGAAGTCTCCAATCGTCTCAAAGCAAATATTCATATTATGGATGAAGACAAAGACGTAAAGCGTCGTGTGATAATCGCTTTTATCAAAGACTATATCGATACTCCAAGTATTCAATACAGCATGTGTGAACCCATGGCATTGGAAAAGTTTGGGGTAATGCCGTCTCTAAAAGGGAAGCTTAACAATGAACAAAAAGAAGCCGTTGCCCAGTGGGTCTATGATCATTATGAGGGAAAAACTTTTTAATTTGCCACTTTGATTGAACGAAAATACTCCAGCGCGACCCCTTCGCGCAGTCCATCATCAATGACAATAGCATTCTTGAAGTTAAGAGCATCAAAAATCATTTCCATAATGTATATCCCCACAACAATCAATTGCTCTCTTCCCACGCCAACATAACGTGCTCGTGTTACCTCATCCATTTCAAGCAGTTCTTCCAAGACTCGTACACAATCAGACCGCTTTAAAAAAGTACCGTTGATTCTGTTGGCATCATACGTTTGATACTCCATCCCCAATAAATAAGCGGCAATGGTAGTCGGTGTACCTGCGGTCAAAACAAGTGTTTTTGGAGTTGATTCTAAAGCCAATGAGGTAATATAAAAGATAATCTTTTCACGAAAAAGATTCAATTCTTGATTTAAACTCTCGATTGTTGGAGACTTTTCACTCAATGTTACGATTCCCAATGGAAAGCTTTTGGATGCCGTTGTATTTTTTGAAACGACCACCACTTCCGTCGAACCGCCGCCAATATCAACCAATACAAACTCATCTGAGGGGATTTGTAAAAGATTAAGACGACTTTTTACTGCCATCAATGTCAGCATTGCCTCTTCGTCTCCATCAATAATACGAAATTTTATTCTTGTTTTTTGGCGAATTTCTTCTAATATCTCTTCTGAATTATCCGCCATTCTCATCGCAGCGGTTGTAATAGCAACTATTTCATGTCTTGTAAAATCAATAGACTTTTTGGCTTCATTCAAAGCATTAACAATTCTCTCCAATGCAGATATTCCGATTTCATTGGTTTGATTCAGCCCCTCAGCAGTACGGACAATTTTTTCAAAACTTTTTCCCCAAGAAACTCCATCGTATTCAATCAAACGAAGGGTATTGGAACCCAAATCGATGGCAATCATAAGGGCTTAGAGGTTATATCACTAATAAGCATAGAAGGACTCCATGTATCTATTGAACCTTTTTTCAACATTTTAAGATCAATATTTGTTTGAAAATCACGCTTGTAAAGGTTAAAAAAGAAAAGTATATAATCGTCTATTCCAAATAATCCAACGTAATTACGAATACCATTTTCCAATTCGGATGAGGGAGCATCAGCCCGTAATTTTTGTTCCAGTTGAACAGCATAACATTGGGAAAAAACACTTGCCATATTGGCGTATTTAGCGCTTATTGGTAAATAAAACTCAAATTGCTTACGCAAACCCTCAATCTCTCCTTTTATTACATAACGCAATGCCTGATCAAGAACTTTATTCCAATGATTCTCTAACTTTTGTGCTTCAGGAGTTTCATAAAGGAATGGATGCGACGCAAGATAACTAAAGGCATTAATATGATTTTCAGAAGCAATAGCATCCAGAAAAAGAGATTTTATCTTAATAATTTCCAAAAATTCATTTGCTTCTTTAGAATAATCAGGAAAATAGCTAAGTATTTCACACGCTTTTTTCGTAATAAGAAGCTCACCATTTTGGTACCCTTTCATCGCTTGAATGTAAAGTTTATCAGCATAGTCCATAACTACTTTATATTCAGAAAACTCTTTTAAAAAAGGATGATTTTTTATCAATTCGAAAAATTTTATAAAATTACGGGAGGTAATTACCTTTTTAAAATACTCATAAAGTTGTTTTTGTGCAAAAAGTTGTTGAATAAGGACTGTTTTTTCGGATATTCCACGATAAGGAGCCAACAGGGCTCTTGCTTCTTCTTCACCACCTTTTCCTACAATAAGTTCCTGTGCTTTAGAAAACAATTTTTTCCATCTAGCTTCCATTGTTTGATATGCTTCTGAGTCTTGAAATGACGTGCATTGTTTACTCAAAGAGTACGCTAGAGGAAATCGTCCCTCTTGTGCAGATATTTGAAACTGAGCATATTTTTCATAATCTTGTAATATCTGAGAAATAAATCCATTTTTTTGAGGAATTCCACTAAAAAGTTCAAAAAAATCTTTGGCTTTTTGTCTTTCTCCTTTTTCTAGATATTCTATTGCTTTAAATTTAATATCATTCCAAATTTTCTCTGCTAATTCATATGCTTTAGTAAAAAGCAATAGTGGATTTTCATCTAAAAGTAAATAAAAAGCCTTGTATTTTCCCTGACGTAAAAGATCTATCATTGCTTCTTGATCCTCAAATAAAGAATAAAATCGAACATTACCTTGCACGGTTCCAATGACAAGTCGAAAATCATTCTCAATCGTTGCCATAGAGCTAATTTCTTCATTTTCTTTTAAATAGCGCTGCTTCATCAATTCCATCGATTGCATATCATACAACGAAACATAGCCTAACTTTGTCCCTACAAAAACAAATCGCTTATCATGGCTCATACACATTGCTGTAACAGTATCGTTCATTTTTGTTAATCGTTTCAAGACTTTACCGGTGTGAGTATCCCAAACAATTAATGCACCCTCTTTTTCAGCAGACAATAATCGAGTATCCGATAAAAAAATCATATTTACAATAACACTTCCATGACCAATAAGCTTTATAGGTTGTTTCATGGTTGTAAGATTAAGAAGATTAATGGTGCGATCAAAACTTCCTGTAGCAATCCAATGTCCATTATCATTAAAAGTAATAGATGTCACAAAATCAGTATGAGAAGGCATTGAAAATGCCAGTCGAGCCGTTTTAATAACCCATATAAAAACTTTACCATCTTGTCCACATGTAACACAATATCGGCTATTAGGATCAATACCAACGGTTTCTATCTCACCTTGATGCCGTCCAACTTTATATAAAAGCTCTTTGTTTTCTACACTAAAGAGAGCTGCTTTATTACTTTTTGGTACAGCAGATAGTGAGTAATCTCCTCTAAAGGCAACATCTACAAGTGCACCTGAAGTTCGTTCATGCTGAATATTACTTTTAAAGCCCCCAATGACTTTGTAATCATCCGTCGAAAAGATGCGGACGGTAGTTTGAGCATCAACAATGGAAAGTGTGCCATTAAACAATGCTTTAATTTGAAGGATTGGTGCTTTGATATTAAGTAATTTTACTACTTCCATCCAGTAATCTTTAGTTTTCTTCACTGCTTAAATAACGGTGTTCATGCAAAGAAGAGCGAATTTGAGCTTGATGCTCTTCACCTTTGGTTTCTAAGTGAATTCGGACGTTTGCATCTCCGTATGCCAATGAGGTTGATGTACGATCGTATTCAATGTGGACAATGTTGGCGTTGAGCTCTTGCAACATTCGTGTCAACTGCATTAGTGCACCCGGTTTGTCGATGAGCGTTACGGTGAGTTTCATCTTTCGCCCTGATTTAATAAGCCCTTTTTCGATAATGATCGACAGTAAAGTAACATCC
>Ga0208103_1000421_pt1 | contig 14681 bp, 18 predicted proteins | sample CryBogmetaGMA75M_FD_184550 | JGI IMG/M metagenome (GOLD analysis project Ga0208103, IMG submission 184550) | Freshwater microbial communities from Crystal Bog, Wisconsin, USA - MA7.5M (SPAdes) | ecosystem: Environmental > Aquatic > Freshwater > Lake | place: Crystal Bog, Wisconsin, USA... | reverse complement strand
GTACCGGAGTTGATATGATCGTCACCTCATCGCCCTATAACGCACAACCTGCTGATATAAAAGTGAGGATTGAACCACTATGAATACCCTAAAAGCCACCATCACCGCGCTCACAACCTCCGAGCACCTCAGTATCCTCACCGTAGCAGTGGAAAACGATCCGTTTCACCTCCTTCTCGCTGAAGCGTCCAATGCAGAGGATTTGATAGGAACAAATGTTACTTTGGCGTTCAAAGAGACCGAAGTAATCCTCTCAAAAGAGCCAATCAATACCACTGCCAACATTCAGCGTGCTACCGTACAAAAAATCGAGCGGGGAATCATATTGTCTCAAATTACCCTCCTCTATCACGAGATTATTATTATGGCTTTGGTTCCGACGTTGACCTTTGATACTCTCGAAACAAATGAAGCTAACAACATATACTGGATGGTGCAACCCTCTGAAATTTCACTGCTGAGAGGCTCGAATGGAATCTGAATTTTTAACCACGATGGCATTGACCTTTAAACTTGCCGCCGTTACAACACTGATATTGCTCATTATCGCAATTCCCCTCGCCTCTTTTTTGGTCTTTAGCAGAATACGATTTAAAAGCATTATCGAAACCATCGTCTCTATGCCTCTCGTCCTCCCTCCATCGGTATTGGGATTTTATCTCCTCCTCGCATTCAGTCCTGCCTCCGCCATCGGGAGTTTTCTCACCCAACACGGTATCCGTTTGGCATTTAGTTTTGAGGGGTTAGTAGTTGGGTCGGTACTCTTTAGTTTGCCGTTCATGGTGCATCCTATCCAATCGGCACTTTCCCAAGTCCCCCTCTCCATCATCGAAGCTTCCTATACTCTCGGTAAATCCAAAGTAAAGACGATGATAAAAGTAGTCCTCCCCACCATCCGTCACGGTCTTATCTCAGGAATCGTCCTTGCTTTTGCCCACACCGTCGGAGAGTTTGGAGTTATCCTGATGATCGGTGGAAATATCCCCGGAGAAACCCGTGTTGCCTCCATCGCCATCTATGACGAAGTCGAATCGTTAAACTACGCTATGGCACACCAATACGCCCTCACTCTCTTCGCGGTCACCTTTGCCATTTTACTCCTCGTCTATACTCTCAATAAAAAATCGCTTGGGGGGATTCGATGATAACGGTCAATATTACCAAGCATCTCGATACCGCCGAAGGGGCGCTGAATGCCGTATTTGAGCTTGAGATACACGATGGTGAGTTTCTGACTCTCTTTGGTCCTTCAGGGGCTGGTAAAACCACTCTGATGCGTCTAATTGCGGGACTAGAGACACCCGATAGCGGTATCATCAAAGTAGACGGTGAAGTGTGGTTTGATAGTCGTAAAAAAATCAATCTCCCACCTCAAAAACGGAGTATCGGATTTGTCTTTCAAGACTATGCTCTTTTTCCGACCATGAGTGTCAAAGACAACCTCCTCTTTGCTGCTGAGAATACAGAGCAACGACACAATGTTGATGAACTTTTGGAGCTTATCGAGCTTGCCAATCTAGCCCACCGTCTCCCCTCCACCCTCTCAGGAGGTCAAAAACAACGCGTTGCCCTCGCACGTGCATTGGTACGCCATCCCAAAATTCTCCTGCTGGATGAACCTCTCTCAGCACTCGACCCTTCCATGCGCCAAAAGCTCCAAGATGAATTATCCCTCATCCACAGTCGTTTAGGAGTGACAACCTTACTCGTGAGCCACGACATCGCCGAAACGGTTAAACTCTCTGATCGTCTCGCAGCAATCGAATTAGGACACATTAAACGCATTTGCACTCCTATGGAATTCTTTAGCCCCCAAACCCTCAGCGGTAAACTTCAACTTATTGGCGAGGTGTTAAAAATCGAAGAAGATTTTCCTGCCATCATCATCACCTTGCTCGTGGGTTCATCCGTCGTTCGCACCGTTGTAAGCTCAACAGAGGCTTCAGCCCTATGTATAGGCCAACGCGCTATAATTTCTGCTAAAGCATTTAATCCTATTCTCATACCACTACCCTAAGGAAACACCATGACCATCACAAAAGATTGCCTTGTCACTGTCGATTATCACATCAATGATACAGAGGGAAAACTCCTTCACGAAGAAGAAGAGCCTATTATCTACCTGCACGGTAACTATGGTCATATTTTTAAAGTAATCGAAGAGGTTTTAGAGGGAAAAAGTATCGGTGATACCTTTAAAGTAACTCTAAGCTGCGAACAAGCATTTGGTCAATATGACCCGGAATTGGTTTTAACCGAAGATCTAAGTGAACTTCCCGAAGGACTAAGCGTCGGGATGGAAATTGATGGATATATGGATGAAGACTCTGAAGATGTAACGATTTATATGGTTTCCGAAATAGACGGCGACAAAGCCACTCTTGATGGAAATCATCCCCTCGCAGGAATGGACCTCGTCTTTGAAGGGACAGTCTTAGAAATCCACGAAGCGTCCAAAGAAGAAATTCATGAAATATTAAACCATGAGCACGGATGCGGATGTGACCATTAACTTATTTTTATGAAATAATTTAGCCTAAGTCATACATTACTTTGACAAAAATTAATCCCAAAAGAAACTATTCACTTCGTGGAATTTTAAAAGTTTTGCAGTGTACAATATCTTTATTAAATCTAAAAATAACACAAAGGAATACTATGCCAACTATCAACCGTTATGTCGATATCGACACTGTAGAGCGCGAATCAAAAAAAGACTATATTGATCGTCACTCTCCATTTATCCACTGTGCTTCAGAAGCAAAAAAAAGTGAAAAGTTTGCCGTTACGGTAAAAATGGGTAACGAATACTCTCATCCGGATGATTTTGATCATTACATTGCTAATATTGCTTTGTATAATGGTGAGACATTACTTGCACGTGCTGATTTTGTAGCTGGAACTCTCGGAAATGAGAAAAACCATGCAGAAGTTACATTCAATATTGTACCAACGGGTAAAAAGCTTACATTGGTTGCTCACGGTTACTGTACCAAGCACGGTGTATGGGAATCAACTCCAGTTATTGTTGAAGTTTTAGAAGCTTCGTCTTGCTGTGGTGGTGGGCATTGTAGCTAATTAGCTACTGCTCCAAATTATTCTAGTGTAGCCTATATGCAACACTGGATACTCCTATGTATCTTCTTTTATTGATTATCTTATTTGTTGTTTTTATTCCTATTTTTTTCGGCTAACGAAGTTCAAAATTGCCATAGAGACGATTAAAATCCCTACCCCACTGATAAGATAAAAAGCATAGTTCATATTTCGAATATCATCAATCGCAACTTTAAACACCACCATCAGAGATTCGATAGAGAGCGCGATGATAATAGAAGTGAGAAATTTTGTCAGGGTCTTGTATTCACTGCCCTCTTCGAGGGTCAATGAGCGGTAAAATACTTCCTGTTCTAAAATTGTTTTTGCTAAATCGTAGATTGCAATCGCAAGGGTTATTCCAATAATGGATTTAAATACATAATGGAGAGTCTCATCTCCAAAATACATGACAGCTTTTACAAATCCAATCAGTCCATAAATACCAAGGAACAAAGCTAACAATACAAGTCCTCCCCCCAGCAAAGCATACACCCAAACAGAGAGTTTGGAGATAAGACGATTGCTGTCGATCAGGTGCATTTTAGTCAACACCGCCACAACATTCAAATCAAATACAGCAATCTTGCCATCAGGGTATTTACGGGCAATAGAGACTTTTGGCTGACCGCTGTTGGCACAAATATAAGGACTGGAGATGTAGTGACCATTTTCATTAAACTGAATACGGTTAATAAAATATCCTCTATCTGTCCCTTTCATCGTGATATCATGACTTTTTCTTCGCCATGTTGGGGTAATTTGTTCCCCTTTTTCATTAATTATATACATATCACTCAAACAAGGAAGACGTTTGAAAAAATTACGTACCTGTACATCATCTAAATCTTGGTGAGGATTGTCACTGATCGTAGTCAGTAAAAATCCTTCAACTGCTTCTCTGTTGTCACGATATATTTGCATCATCTGTTTCATTGGCTGTTCCGGATTATTAAAGTTATTTAGTGTATCCAAATTAGCTGTACGAAGTCAAAAAGTTTCAATCAGGCATAGATACTAACTTAAATATTAACTTTTTCTACATTGTTGAGCGTCCCACCCAGCTCTATTATCTGCGAATCAAAAAATTGTTCAAGCGTTTTTTTCTCTTCACTATTTAAAACAGCATTTTTATGCAACAAGAGGTATTCATGTTTTGGCATCATCTCATTGTTTACAACTTGTTTGGCACGTTCTAATCGTCGTAATTTCACTTTAGCATCGATATTCGCCCAATTTGAAAAATCAAGTGCCGCTCTACCTCTTCCAATATTATCCGACATAATCCATGACATGGGAGCAACATTATGATACCAAGGGTATTTTGTTTCACTGGAATGACAGTCATAACATGATGTTTTTAAGACACTCATAACCTTTGGATCGGTGTTTATTGCAACCGATGCATCCACTGTCGGATTTTCAAAATCAGGTCTGATAAATTGTATCGCGATTGCGATACCAAGGACCACATATACTATCTTCTTCATTGTCTACATCCATATCTTAAAAGTTAATCGGAATCATACACGTTTAAAGTAACCAATCACCCCTAAAACATAAAAACTAGACATTTATTGCAATAATGCTAAAATAGCACCAATGAAATTATTTATCTCTCTAATTAATACTCTGATACTATCAACCACACTGTTTGCAGCTCCCACACAATGCGAGGGACTCTATTATGGCAATGAAGCTCCCGATATTCTAAACGCCAAACTCCTCCCTAAAACCCAAGAGCTGTGCTATAGCTCCTTTGCCCTAATGCACTCAGGAATCTCCCGTACACCGTTATGGAGTGCTGAACATCTAAGCAAAGAGGGATTGCGCCATAAGACCAAAAGAAGCAACGATTTTCATCCTGACGATCAGTTGAGTACGGATGAACGTGCCGAACTCTCCGATTATGCCCGTTCGGGATATGACCGAGGTCATTTGGCACCTGCTGCTGATATGGGTGACAAACAATCACAGCATGAGTGTTTTACCCTTGCCAATATGGTTCCTCAAAATTCCGAAAACAATCGGGGAATATGGTCGGCAATCGAAGGTGCAACACGCCATTTGACCAATCAAAAAGGGGAACTTTACGTTATCACCGGACCCATTTTCAGCGGTTCACCGATCAAACGAATCGGAGGGAGAGTATTGGTCCCCTCAAAACTCTATAAAGCAATCTACGATCCCTCCAGTGGGGAAGGGGCAGCCTATCTGGTCAGCAATACACCTAGCAACGATTATGAAGTAATCAGCATTTCTCAGCTGGAGCAGATGGCAGGAGTGCAACTCTTTCCTAAAATGACTCCCTCTGCCAAACAAAATACGATGGATTTACCGGATCCGCAAGAATATCATGGAGGTTCCTACAACAATACCACGAATAAAGATATAATTCATTTAATCGAAAAACTTTTAAAACGGATGTTCTAAAAATGCCCACACAACCCTTTATGGCATACGAAAATGAAATTGACTCACTCCAAATCGATACTCTGAGCGTCGAAAATCGTCTCGACCGTATCTCTCTTTACGGCTCCTTGGAACTTACCAAAGACCGTCAAGGGCTTGAAGCTGCTTTGAAACTAAAGCGAATTATTGATGCCTCTATTGATGCACTTAAACGGGATAAAAACTTACCTGACCGTATAGAAATAAAAGTTTCCGAGAGTGTTGAAAATCCTTTTTAAACTCTCAAAATTACTGTACGATCTCTTGCGCTTTACTGTGCGCTTCTTGAGCACTTTGCGTATCCCCTGCTTTTTTGTAAATCATTGAAGCTCGATTGAAATAATCCACATCGTTTGCATTTTTAATATCCAACATTTTTACCGCATTACTAAAATCATTCTCATGTGCAAAACACTCTGCTATCTCTATTGCATGCCCATATTGCGCATGTGTTTGAATACTGTAATACCTACCGTGTTTATAGATTTCACTGCGCGTATCAATCGCTTGGTTATATTCTGAAGCAGCGTTAGCGCAGTCTCCTTCGAGAAGATATTTTTTTATACTGCTAATTTGTGATTCATATCTATTTTGAACTTCTTTCAATTTTCGATCTTGCATTTCAGACAGTATTAAAATACCGATTAATGCCCCTATCGTCACTATTAGTATCAGAATCAAAAGTGCAGATATAACCTTCTTTGATCTCTTTGCTGAGGTTTCCTTGGTGAATCTTGCTTTGATGGCAGACATATCTTTCACACTCTCTATGACAGTAATTTTAGTTGCTTTTTCACCATCGTATTCAAAATCAACATCAGCACCCATCTCAAGTTTTTCCGGATTTGTACAATCACCCATAAAAAAATGGTACTTATTTTCACTCTCATCTCTTAGAAATCCACTTTTCATATCATTGTTGTAATCTAATATTTTGCCTTGCATAATTGTAAAATTCCTTTCGACCGTATACCATAATTATAGCCGTGTTTAAATATTTTTCAATACAATACGCTAACTGATTATACAACACCAAGGATACCCCATCAAATCATCTCCCCCCACTAGAAAAAAAACTCCATGGAATGACTATTCAAAGCCTTCCCAAAACTTTGCGCGTAAAGCACCGCCCAAAAAAGAAAATATCGAAGTAACTCAAAAAAATGAAATCAAAACAATGTTTATGCACTGGTTTAAAGCCAGCCGTGCAGTTGAGGGGCATATCATGACCAAGCAAGATGTCATCAACGGGATTTTAAAAAAATTAGGACCAAAACAAGATCGTCCTTTTCAAATCGCTATGGATGAACTGAAAAACGATGGAGTGATTGAAGTAAAAGAAGACGGAGTAACATTGGTCTTGACTGCAAAAGGTGCTGATCTTCTTTAAACACACATTCCTCCCAATGCCCTATTAGGTTATAATACTGAAAAATAACCGAAGGCTCTCCTCTCATGTCAAAACACCAGACACTCCTACAACAATTTCGCTCTTTTTGTTTTCAAAACAACGCCACTGACCTTGAAAAAGCGATCGAGTATTTTGCCGTTTTTGGCGGGATGGGGTGGAGTGTGGATATGTCAAAACCCTTGGATGAACTTATCGTTGAAAAAATCTTGGCAAACTACCAGTATATTCATGGGGACATCGCCAAAATCACTCAGAGCAACAAAACGCACCATTCGCTTCTCACTGCACTAGCAAGCGGGGATCGACGGGAATACTCAGCCTTTAGACGCGCTAATATACCTCGAAAAGAGGGAGAAGAGTCGGCAGCTTTTTTGACTAAATTCGGATTACTGATTCGTGAAAAATCGCAAGAGGAGCCAGCTGATACGAGCGAAGAAATCTCCGATAGGCTCGTCTTTACCGCCCCCTTTATGCGCTTTTGGTTTTCTTGTGTCTCACCGTATTACAAGGGAATCAAAGAGGGTGACTATAGCGAAATCAAAGAGCACTGGCAAAATACCAAGCAGACATTTTTTGATTCGGTGTATGAGGCACTTATCCTAGCAGTTATCCAAAAAAGTTTTAAAGAAGACCCTCTTAAAAAGATCGGCTCATACTGGGATAAAAGCGGTGAGATCGAGATATTGGGACAGACGGCATCAGGTAAGGTCGTAGCGGGTACGTGTAAATACTCCAAAGCCAAAGCCAACAAAAGTGAACTGACCAAACTTCAAGAGAGATGTAATAGCGCAAAACTGAATCCTGATATTTTTGTCATTTTCTCCAAAAATGGATTTTCCAGTGAGTTTAAAAAGGAAAAAGGGGAAAGTTTACGACTCTTTAGCCTTAAAAATCTTAAAAGTCTGCTGGAAGAGTTGAGCGAAAAAGATCTTCTTGTCAATACAAATAAAAAATATTAATCTTAGCCATTTAGAGTTCTGTGCGTTAATGCTATAATCGCACATGCAAAATTCCCTAAAAACTTCTTTTGATCTCATTGTCGTAGGTGGCGGAGCAGCAGGTCTTATCGCTGCTATCACTGCCGCTCGACGTGGTAATACTGTGCTTCTCCTCGAAAAACTTTCAAAAATAGCTTCCAAGCTTAAAGCAACAGGGGGTGGTCGATGCAATCTGACTAATACCTTATCTAATGACGATTTCATGGCACGTTTTGGGCGTGAGGGTAGGTTTATGACTCCCGCCCTTAATGCTTTTGATCATCGGGCTTTAATTGTTTTTTTTGCTGAAATAGGAGTAAAGAGTCACGCACCTGATGGTTATCGCGTTTTTCCAATCTCTCATAGTTCCCTCAGTATCATCACCGCACTCGAAGAGGAAATGTCTCGATTAGGAGTAACGCTCATCACCTCATCACGTGTAAAAAGCTTAGAACATGACGGTACTAGCGTAACGGGAGTTACTACGGCAGAAAATACTTACAGAGCAACGAATGTCATTATCGCAACGGGAGGTCTAGGCTATCCGATACTAGGGGCAGAAGGAGACGGATTCACCATTGCCTCCTCTATAGGTCATAAAATCACCGATCTTTATCCTGCAATGATGCCTCTTCGAACAAAGGAAACATGGGTAGCTGCATGTCGCGCGGATACGATTGCCAAAGCAGAGCTTCGTGTCGATTTACCCAAAGCCAAAAATCTTCGCGCCAAAGGAGATTTGATTTTCACCCAAAATGGTATAAGAGGACCCGTTGTCCTTGATTTTGCTCGTGAAGTAAATCCTCTTTTGGAAAAATACGGTGAAGTTCCTTTACTTATAAATCTCACAAAAGGGCTGAATGAAGAGCAAATCAAAACGCATATAAAAAATGAAATTTATAAAAACCCGGAACAGTCCGTATTGACCCATCTCATGACACTCCTTCCCGAATCTCTGTCACGAGAGCTTTGCACCCTTGCCAATGCTGATCCCGATATGGGGTTTAACAAACTCGAAGGCATTCCTCGTGATCGACTTATTAAGCTCATGGCATGGACTCCTTTGACGATCATCGGACATGATGGTTATAAAATGGCAATGATTACCCGTGGTGGCGTATCCCTAAAAGAAATACGTCCTGAAACCATGGAAAGTAAAATCCTGAGTGGTCTTTATTTTTGCGGAGAAGTCATGAATCTCGATGGCCCCTGCGGTGGATACAATCTCCAATGGTCATTTTCTAGCGGATATGTAGCAGGAAACTTGGGTGCATTGACCGTTAAATAGATATAATGTTTTTATGAAAAACCTACAACCATTTATCCTCTCTTTTCTCTTCATTTTACTACTCGATGGATGTCAAAAAGAGAGTTTTCCAACCTATCAAGGCTATGCAGAAGGCGAATTTGTCAATATCTCATCCACTCAAAGCGGTAAACTCAATAAACTCTTCGTCAAACGCGGTGATAAAGTTTCCAAAAATTCAAATCTTTATGCATTGGAATGTGACAGCGAAGCCATTTCCTTAACCCAAGTACAAGAAGCATTATCCGTGGCTCAATCAACCCTCAATGATTATAAAAAAGGATTGCGCCCTCAAGAGTTGGATGTCATTGACGCTCAACTTTCACAGGCTCTGGCTAATGCAAAAAATGCACAAGAACAACTCACTCGAAGTACCTTACTCTATCAATCCAATGCAGTTTCCAAAGAACAATTCGACAATTCAACGGCTCTTGCAAAAAGTACTGAGGGCAAAGTAAAAGAGCTGCACGATTCGCTCAATGTTGCAAAGCTTTCCAAACGCTCCGATCAAATCCTAGCGCAAGAAGCTCACATCAACGAGCTCAAAGCAGTCGTCGATCAAGCACAATGGAAACTAAATGAAAAAGTACTCAAATCCTCAAAAAATGCGTTGGTTTTCGATACTCTTTATCGTGAAGGTGAATGGGTTCCATCCGGTGGAATTGTTATACGTCTCCTCCCTCCTGAAAACATAAAAATCCGCTTTTTCGTTCCTCAGGCTATTGCAGAAAAGCTTGCTATCAATCAAAAAGCAACCATTATTTCACGTGCTGACGGGAAAAAAATATCGGCTCGTATCACCTATATTTCAATCGAAGCAGAATATACGCCCCCTATCATTTACAGCAATGAAACCAAAGATAAACTCACGTATATGATCGAAGCTTATCCCAATGTTACCGATGCCCCTTTACTGCATCCGGGTCAACCTGTGGAAATTTCCCTTGAACGCCTCTGATTATGCGATCGACGTTCATGGTCTCAACAAATATTTTGGGGACAAACATGTTGTCAAAGATCTTTCACTGCAAGTCAAACACGGTGAAATTCTTGGCTTTTTAGGACCCAATGGAAGCGGAAAAACCACTGCCATTCGGATGCTATGCGGATTGTTAACTCCCGATAGCGGTGAGGGGCATTGTTTAGGATACGATATTGCGACTCAAAGTGATTCAATCAAACGTGAAGTGGGATATATGACTCAAAAATTTTCCTATTGGGAAGATCTGAGCATACGTGAAAATCTCGACTTTGTCGCACGGGTATATGAACTTGCCAATCGTAAAAACATTGTAAACGAAGCATTAGCAACTCTCGGACTCACTTCCCGTGCATCTCAACTTGCAAAATCACTCTCAGGAGGATGGAAACAGCGCCTTGCACTCGCGGCATGTATGTTGCGCCGTCCGAGATTGCTCCTTTTGGATGAACCTACAGCAGGTGTTGATCCCAGTGCCCGAAGAGATTTTTGGGAGGAGCTGCATGAACTTGCGGCTCAAGGTGTTTCCGTACTTATCAGTACTCACTATATGGATGAGGCAGAACGATGTCATAAACTCGCCTACATCGCGTATGGAAATCTTTTAGCTCAAGGAAGTGCTGCAAGCATCATCGCAAGTCAGAGGTTGCTAACGTATGAGATTAGCGGTACTGGTTTAATGGAGATCTCAAAACATCTCCAAAAACATGATGCGATTGAGCAAACTGTTATTTTTGGCTCGACCCTCCATGTCAGCGGAAAAAATCAGCACCTCATCGAAACAGCATTGCAAGATCAACATTTCAAACCGATCCCCACATCACTCGAAGATGTTTTCATCTATCTCATGAAACACTCTACGGATAATTTTGGAGAAAACCGTGAGTTTTAGTATTGCACGCTGGTGGGCAATCGTCTTAAAAGAGTTTTTGCAGCTCAAGCGTGACAAAGTAACTTTTGCAATGATGATTATTCTACCTATCATCCAACTGGCATTGTTTGGATTTGCTATCAATACCGATCCCAAGCATCTACCTACCGCTATCATCTCGTATGACGAAAGCGAATTTACACGCACTCTCATTTCATCCATGCAAACATCCGAGTATTTTGCAATCGATACTCGATGTACAACCCCAAACGAAGCACAAGCAGCATTAAAAAAAGGAGAAGTTCTTTTCATCCTCACTATCCCCGTTGATTTCACTAAAAAACTTTTGCGAGGAGAAAAGCCATCCTTGCTCTTCGAAGCCGATGCCACCGATCCAGTCACCGTTGCAACAGCACTTTCATCGATAGAGGGGATCATGGCTCAAGTTACAAAAAAAGATTTAGTAGGTCCCCTTGCCGCACTTTCAAACCAAAAAAAGCCTTTTGACGTACGAGTTCATAGGCTTTATAATCCTAATGGCATCAACCAATACAACATCATCCCCGGTCTCATGGGAACCATCATGACGATGACACTCACCATGATGACAGCTCTTGCTATCACTCGTGAGCGTGAAAAAGGGACGATGGAAAATCTCCTTGCTACGCCGGCACGTCCTCTTGAAATCATGACAGGGAAAATAATCCCCTATGTATTCATCGGTCTTATCCAAGCTACTCTTATTTTAGTTGCCTCCTATTTCGTTTTCCATGTCCCCTTTAACGGTTCGATTGCTCTTGCCTATGGTGTCGCACTGCTTTTCATCGCGGTCAATCTAACCATCGGTATCACAATCTCTTCGCTGGCGCAAAATATGCTGCAAGCCCTACAGCTTACCATCTTTTATTTTCTTCCAAGCATCTTACTGTCTGGATTTATGTTCCCTTTTTCTGGTATGCCAAAATGGGCACAGCACGTCGGAGAGCTCCTTCCTCTAACCTATTTTAATCGACTCATACGGGGAATTGTCCTAAAAGACAATAACTTTGCCATGCTATGGCCCAATATTTGGCCTCTTATGATTATCGGTGTTATTATCATGACTCTGGCGGTCAAGTTTTATAAAAGGACCCTTGATTAAACCCATGCAAAAAATTCTTCTTTTACTTCTATTCACCATCACTCCAACATTGATGTTTGCCAAAATAAAGCATACCATTCATATACCCGAATTTGACGATAATGATACCGTTGAAACATTCAGTGTAGATGGGAGTGTCAGTAATTTTTTTAATAATCCTGGTAGCTTAAATGCACGACCAGATCTCAGTGGAACAGCCTATAACCGTTACGATTTGGATATGGAATTTCAGCGTGAATCTTTTTTTATGGAAGCTGATATTGCCTGCTTAACAGATAAAGATACCGCAAACTCATTCACAAAACTCAGTGAAATCGATAAAGATTTTATGCTGGGCTATCGTAATGACACAATTGATTTATATGTCGAATATGAACATGATGCATCCACCAATCATACCTTATCACGCTCGTATACCGCAGTAGGAGGAAGGTACAATAACGATACTTCTTTTTTAGGTTCTCAACTCAGTTGGCTCATAGATATTGAAAAAGTAATTACCAATAATCACTACAGCTCGCGACCGGACGCAACGGGTGAAGCCAATATAATTTATGATTTTCATCTCGATTTTGATCTTCCAGATCAATTCTCTTTCTCAACCGAACAGATTATTTATACCGATAAGCATAAATATTTACAAGGAAGCGAGTGGGATAGGCTCTTTCAAATTAACTACCAAGTTTGCTCAGATATTATTTTGTTTTTGTACCAAGAGGTTGATAGCTTTTTAGACCTACAACAGCCTCAACAAGTTTTTTGGGGAGCGGGAGCCGTATATGAATTTTAACGCTATAATTTCAACAATTTTTTTATTGAGACGAACCGTATGAATAAACTTTTCTTCTTCCTCCCTTTCATATTTCAAATACTCCTCTTTGGAGAGGTAAATGGCATATATGACATCCGAGGTACATCCCATTTACTCGATGCTAATATGACGCAGTTTTTGGATAAATGGCGTAGCGATACGATTACTCCTATCCAAAATGGAACCTATAAAAATGTATTTGTCAATGGAGATACGACCAAAAAAATCGTCGCATTAACATTTGACGACGCACCTGATGAGAACAATACGCGTAAAATTCTTGATATTTTGCAAAAATATGATGTTAAAGCAAGCTTTTTTATGATCGGTGCAACGATGAACGATGAAAACATTACCGCCGTAAAACGTTCATTTAATGAAGGTCATCTTGTTTTAAGCCATAGCTTTGACCATCCTCGCTTTACTAATCTCGATAAGAATGCAATCCACTCTCAACTCGATCGTGTCGCAACGCGAATCGAAACTATTACAGGTCAATCGCCACTTCTGTTTCGTCCACCCTATGGATCAATCAATCAAAATGTCGTAGACACCATCAATACGTCAGGTTCCTCTATAATACTTTGGTCGCTTGATTCGCTCGATTGGACGCTAAAAGATCCCATTGCCGTTGCCAACAACGTTGTCTCTAATATTCGTAACGGTGATATTATCCTCATGCACCGAAATCCTACCAGTGTAGCATCTCTAGAAATGGTCATCGAAACTTTGCACTCTATTGGCTACACTTTTACTACACTCGATAAAATGCTCAACCTCAAACCGTATAAATAAAATCGATTTATTTAAAGATTTTTTGAAGACTCTTGGTAATTGCATCGGGAACCGTTGCAATTCCCATAAATTCAGTCATTGTTAAAAGTGGATAGCTAAGAGCAATGTAATATTTTGCATTCAACGCTTTGGCTTGTCCCTCCTCAATCAAAACAGCGTATGGCAAAATCTGAGCATTTTGTGATCCAATTTTTTTCACAAATCCGCTGGTACGTTTATCAAGCTCTACAAAAGCAACATAACGATCTGCGCTTATTTGAACGACTGCCGTTGTCCCTTTAGCCGCTTTTACTTTAGCAACCAAATCAGCGGTTGACCCACTGCCGACAACATCCATGTCTTCATAAGAGGGCATACCCATCATAAATTGATACCCAGAAAGTCCTTTTGCATCTCCTGCATCTTCCGAATCTTTCAAAGGTCCAAATGCTTTTTTAAGAGAATTAAAGACGCTTAAACTAGACGGCTTACTGAACTCTTTTTGCATAAATGCTGCACCAAAATAGAGAGGATTAGCAATCGAGACTTGCTTGCGCTCATCATCTACCAAAATACGTCCAATGGCATTAAATCCACGAATATCTTTTGCAGCCGCTGCTTTCATTGCGCTATTAGTATATAAAATAGTCGTTCCCGTATCGGTCGCTTTATACGTACCGACTACTTCAAAACCTGCCGTAGAAAGTTTGCTTTTAGCCGTCTCCACATCAACATAGGCTGCAATTTTATAGGTAGAAACCATTTCTGAAGCAAAGCAGCTCAACGCAAATGTCATTACCAGTAAAGTTAAAAGTTTTTTCAAATTATCTCCTGTTTTGCATAAGTATATGCGTATTTTTACCT
>Ga0208103_1000419_pt1 | contig 14725 bp, 15 predicted proteins | sample CryBogmetaGMA75M_FD_184550 | JGI IMG/M metagenome (GOLD analysis project Ga0208103, IMG submission 184550) | Freshwater microbial communities from Crystal Bog, Wisconsin, USA - MA7.5M (SPAdes) | ecosystem: Environmental > Aquatic > Freshwater > Lake | place: Crystal Bog, Wisconsin, USA... | reverse complement strand
ATGCCATAATGAGAATTGCTGAGGGCAGGCACGGTGGCCTGCTGCTACGGTTAATTAATGGTATTCTACACTTTATTAACCCGGTTAAACTGCCTTACAATCTACCCTTCTTATTAAAGTGAGCCGGAAAGAATAAAGGCAGGCATTTTCAGAAGAGAATTTATTGAGTAGAGAAGCCCGAGAAACCAACATCACCGCAGTACAAAAAAATCGGTTTAGCAGTCAGTAAAAAACAAGTCATCTTGAAAACGTATTTATAGGAAAAGATCATGTATACAACCATTAGCGGTATTTATGAAAATGGAAAGGTTATTTTGCAAGAATCAGCCCCTACGGAAAAAAGTATGAAGGTTTTTGTCGTGTTTGTAGAAGAAAACGATCAGACATTTTCCAGCCAAACCAAGGAAAATAAATCGGTAGAAAATGAGTTAAAAAAACATTTTTCTCAGCGCTGGCAAGGTCAATTTAAATTAAATGATAAGACGGACGATCCACGACTGGATTATCTAAAACACCGGTATCAATTATGAAAATTTTTGTCGATTGTGATGTATTGATTGATGTGGGATTAGGAAGAGAACCATTTTGTTATGCATCGGGAGAATTACTGGATTATCTTGAAAATAATAAAGATAGTGGCTTTATTGCGTGGCATTCTATAGCCAATTTTTTCTATCTCACTGCGAAAGGCAATAATAAACAACAAAGCAAAAAATTTATCGCAGAACTGTGTGGTTTTTTGCATATTGTTTCTGTTTCCAATCAAGATTTAATAATTGCACTGGAATTGCCATTCAACGATTTTGAAGACGCAATGCAATGTGCATCCGCAATGGCTTGTAATGCCGATGCTATTATTAGCCGTAATATTAAGGACTATCAGAATTCACCGATTAGAACCTTAACACCTGAACAGTTTTTACTGGAATTAAGAGGTTAATTTTAAAAGAAAATAGCCTCGATATGACGTAATGGTATCCAAGATAATAGAAGCCCGGTTCAAAATATTTACAGACTTTAACCATTTGCCAACTATGTTATGAGTAACGAAATACTAAACGTTAAGGATTATGTCAAATGACCCCGTGGACTATTGTCAAACACCTGTTTGATTTCTATGATGGTTTCCCCGATATAAAAATGGAAAACTTGTCTGAAAGGGAGATGTTGCTTGTCTTTGATACTCTCGTCAGCTTTTGTGAGCCGAATCATGATCCAAAAGTTTGGAGCTTGGAGCGTCGTAAAAATGCACTAATTAATGAAATAATTCACCCTGAAAGAGAGTTCGGCGAAGGGCGGTTTGAATATTTTTCACACCAATTAACAGGGTTAAGAGTCGGCGGTGTTGAACTATTTGATGTCGATATTTGGGCTGAAGATGATTTATTGGCTTTGGACTATAAACCGGGTGATGATTGGGACGAGTACCGAGTTTTCGCGCTCTTTAAGTTACTGTACCAACTGCAACAACAAATTCCAGGCGTATGCTTTACCTATTCATACGAAGGATGTAGCCATTCAAATCCAGAATTTGCAAAAGCATTTAAGGTCTTTTGTTCTGAAACTAAAAACTAACGCTAAACCGGAATGGATCAGCATAAGCAAAAATACCGGGACGTACTTGAGCTGTTGAAAGTTACTGAAGTCTTCAAATGTTTCGGTCGAGGTTGCAAACCCCGACCGGCATTGTTTAATTAAAAACTTGAAGATCGAGTTATAAAGACTGAATCTTGGTTTGCTGTTGCTCAAGGTTGTTTAGGTTGGAAAGCAAATCCGCCAGTTTGGCTTTTTCTTTATCAATCACTTCGGGTGGTGCTTTATCAATAAAGGTGGGATTGCTTAACTTGCCTTCAATTCTTGGCAGATCATTTTTAATCTTTTGTATTTCTTTGTCCAATCGCGCCAGTTCAGCCTCTTTGTCTATCAGGCCTGCCATAGGGATTAAAATTTTCAACTCACCGACCAAAGCAATCGCAGATTCCGGGGTTGTAGCATCGCTATTTAACCAGGTTATAGACTCCAATCGACCCAGTCTTTTTAAATAAGCGGAACTGTTGGTTAAGTAATCCTGGTCAGTCACAGAGCCATTTTGTAGCAATACCGGCAAAGGCTTGCCGGGAGCAATATTCATTTCACCACGAATACGGCGAACCCCTAAAATAAAGCTCATAACCCAATTGATTTCAGCGACCGCATTATTATCAACGCGTGCTTCATCAGCGACCGGATAAGGTTGTAGCATGATCGATTCAGCGATAATTCCTGCTAACGGTGCCACACGTTGCCAGATTTCTTCGGTGATAAACGGCATGATGGGATGCGCCAAGCGTAAGATGGACTCCAAAACAGTCAGCAGCGTTTTACGGGTGCCGCGTTGAAGTGCCGCATCATCCGATTGCAGCGATATTTTTGCCAGTTCCAGATACCAGTCGCAGTATTCATTCCAGGTAAATTCATAAATTGCTTGGGCTGCCAAGTCAAAACGATAATTATCAATCGCATTGCTGGTGACCGCTGTTACTTGATTTAGTCTGGAAATAATCCAGCGATCAACTTGCGTGTAGGTGCATGGTGCATCAGACCCTTCGACTTCGCTCAGGGAACGCCCTTCGAGTTCGCTTTGGGTATGAGTCGTGAGCGTAGCCGAAGAACCTGTACTGAGCGAAGTCGAAGTATTCATCAACACAAAACGCGCGGCGTTCCAAAGTTTATTGCAAAAGTTGCGATAGCCCTCAGTTCGGGCCAGGTCAAAACGAATATCCCGTCCCGTAGATGCTAAAGAGGCAAAGGTAAAACGCAAGGCATCGGTGCCGTAAGACTGAATGCCATCCGGAAAATGCTTGCGTGTATCTTGTTCGATCTTTTTGGCCAAATGCGGTTGCATCATGCCGGAAATGCGTTTTGCTACCAACGTTTCCAATTCTATACCGTCGATGATATCAATCGGGTCAAGGACGTTGCCTTTGGATTTGGACATTTTTTGGCCTTCCGCATCACGCACCAAACCGTGTATGTAGACTTCTTTAAACGGCACGGTACCCTGAAATTTTAAGCCCATCATAATCATCCGCGCCACCCAGAAGAAAATAATGTCAAAACCCGTTACCAATACACTGGTCGGGTAATGTTTAGCCAATTCTTCGGTATTTTCCGGCCAACCCAGCGTAGAAAAAGGCCATAAGGCAGAGGAAAACCAGGTATCCAGCACATCTTCATCTTGTCTAAGTGCATAGTCGGCAGGCAGATTGTGTTTGTCGCGAATGTCCTGCTCAGAGTTGCCGACGTAAATATTGCCCAGTTCGTCATACCAAGCCGGGATACGATGTCCCCACCAGATTTGCCGGGAAATACACCAGTCCTGAATATTGCGCATCCAGTCAAAATAAGTATTTTTCCAGTTGTCAGGCACAAATTTGATGTCGCCGTTTTCAACCGCCGCAATCGCAGGTTCTGCCAACGGCCCAACTTTAACATACCACTGATCCGTTAATAAGGGTTCGATAACGCTGTTGGTACGGTCGCCGCGCGGCACCATCAATTTATGGTCAGCGATTTTTTCCAGCAAACCGAGTGCTTCCAGATCAGCAACCATGATTTTACGGGCTTCAAAACGATCAAGGCCGCAATATTTTTGCGGAATCAGGTCATTTTCATCCTCGGCATTACTTCGTATTGCCGCATCAACGGTAAACAGGTTAATCAAACCGCCATGCGGTAAATCCTGAATAACTGACGTATGGCGGTGACGAGTCCAGACTTCGTAGTCATTAAAATCATGGGCAGGTGTAATCTTGACGCAACCGGTGCCAAATTCAGGATCAACATATTCATCGGCAATAATGGGAATGCGGCGAGAGGTGAGAGGCAGTTCCACAAATTCGCCCAGTAAATGTTTGTAACGGTCATCATTGGGATGTATCGCTACTGCGGCATCGCCCAGCAGGGTTTCAGGGCGGGTGGTTGCAACAATTAAATGGCCTTGGCCATTCGACAAGGGATAGCGCAGATGCCACATAAAGCCGTTTTCTTCTTCAGAAAGCACTTCCAGATCCGATACAGCGGTATGCAAAACAGGATCCCAGTTGACCAGGCGCTTGCCGCGATAAATCAGGCCTTCTTCATAAAGTTGTATAAACACCGCCTGCACCGCATCAGACATGCCGTCATCCATCGTAAAGCGTTCCCTGTCCCAATCCAGGGAAGAGCCCATACGCCGCAGTTGACGGGTAATCGTACCGCCGGATTCTTCTTTCCACTGCCAGACTTTTTCAAGAAATTTTTCGCGTCCCAAATCATGACGGGTTTGGCCTTCGGCATTACATAGCCGTTCGACGACCATTTGCGTGGCAATCCCCGCATGGTCAGTGCCTGGTTGCCACAAGGTGCTGTAGCCTTTCATGCGATGATAGCGGGTGAGGGCATCCATAATGGTATCCTGAAACGCATGACCCATGTGTAAGCTGCCGGTAACATTGGGTGGTGGAATCATGATGCAATAAGATTCACCTTGTGATTTGGCGGCAAAGTAGCCTTTTTCTTCCCAGGTTTGATACCAGCGTTGTTCAATTGAATGCGGTGCGTATGTTTTTTCCATGGTGGGGACTTTATGTTTTCGTGAAAGATGAGGTATTTTAACAGGATTAAGGTCAGGAATCAGGCTGGTGGATTTGAATGTGTGATAAGTCCATAAAAATCAAGAAAAGAACCCGCATAGTGTTTAATAATCCGGATCTTCATTTTCCATACCTCTCATTGCAGAGGTTATTGAAAAAGCATTTTCTTCTTTCTCGGCTTTATATTTAAGGTATTCCACAAAATCAAGCACTTCTAACTGTTTTGATTCGGGCAATGAAGTAATGGCTATTAATATTTTTTCTGATAAATTCATTATTGTCTCCGGTTAAGGTGATGTATTTAATTCTTTGGTTACGTTATGAATCTAGTCTTGCAGGTAGACCGCTGAGCTTTCGAAAGCTTCTTCTGGTGTCCCATGGAAGCTTCCGTTATCAAATACACAGGGCTCATATTTATTGTTGCTATAGGTGTAGAAGGCCATGCTCCATTGATCTTCATCCCCGAAGTAACGTATCCGGCACAAATGTAGCGGTGTGCTCCGAAGCCGCTCAAGGTATTGTTCGCGTGTCTCATCTACGACCAGAAACAGCGAAGCTGGCGGTTCAACAGGCTCGGTGTAGGCATCGATGTAACAGAAAACCCCTTGAAAGCGTATCCCCAGGCGGGTAAATTTTCCGGCGTATTTTGCTTCAGCATACGAGTGAATCCGGTGCTCAGTGCGTTGCTTAACAGTAGCGGGAATCTTGACTCCGCCAGAGTGTGGATCAAATACCCATGCATTCATGATTTATATCTCCTTTTTAAATTTTTGTTGCTTAACTTTAATGCCCGATCTTATGGGTCGTTATGGTGACACCGGACTGCTGATACTGTCGATAGCGATTTCTGCCGAGTTCTTTGGTGACTTCGCTATTATCCAATATCTCAAGGATGCGCTCAATGCTATCGAACTGTTTGGGGCAATACGAAGACAGGTTAATGACGGTTTTTTGCCAGAGTTCAGGCACATCCAGAGAGCTAATCAAAATAACTTTTTCAAGGGTGGGCAGTTCGCCTGTGTAAATTTGGTGCGGAATAAAACTGCCTGCCCTGAAAGTCCAGAGCAGGTCGTCTATTTTTTGGCTTTGTTCTGCATTGTCAGTGAGCACATAACAAAAACAACCGCTACGATACGCTTTCTCGATGAGCTTGCAGGCAAATTCATAACGTTCCTGTGTTGATTCTGACGGCAGGATATAAAAGCTGACTTCAGCCATGCGCCCGATTTATCAGGTATTGGCTTAATAAGGGAACCGGACGACCGGTTGCGCCTTTATTTTGGCCGGTGCGCCATGCCGTACCGGCAATATCAAGATGTGCCCAATGGAAGTTTTCGGCAAATTGTGACAGAAAACAGGCAGCAGTAATGGTACCGGCATCTTTGCCACCGACATTAGCCAGGTCGGCAAAGTTGGATTTAAGTTGCTCCTGATATTCTTCCCACAACGGCAAACGCCACAGGCTATCGGTGGCGGTTTCACTGGCCGCCAGCAAGTCATTGCATAACGCGTCATTATTGCCAAGCAAGCCGCTGGGCACGCGACCCAAGGCCACCAAGCAAGCTCCGGTTAAGGTTGCCATGTCGATTACGACATCGGGGTTGAATCTTTCTGCATAGGTTAAGGTGTCACAAAGCAGTAAGCGGCCTTCGGCGTCGGTGTTTAGCACTTCAATGGTTTTGCCGGACATGCTGGTTAAAATATCACCCGGTTTATTGGCGTCACCGTCCGGCATGTTTTCCGAGGAAGGAATCAGGCCGATAATATTCAGTGGCAGTTGCATTTGCGCTGCGGCCAGCAAGGTTCCCAGAACCGTTGCTCCACCGCACATATCGTATTTCATCTCATCCATGCCGGGGGCTTGTTTTAAGGAAATACCACCGGCATCAAAGGTAAGGCCTTTGCCGATTAAGACGATAGGCTTGCCGTTTTTTTCACCACCACGATAATCGAGGGTAATTAATTTAGCGGGTTGGCGGCTACCGCGTGAAACCGATAACAAAGCGCCCATGCCCAACTTTTCCATATCAGCTTCTTCAAGGATGCTGATGTCAAGGCTGGGGTATTGTTTACCCAGTTCCAACGCTTGTTCGGCAAGATAAGCGGGTGTGCAGATATTACCTGGCAAATCGCTTAACAGTTTGGTCAGGTTGATGCCGTCAGCAATGGCTTTGCCTTGAATCAGGCCTGTTTGGGCAAGCGCCTGTTCTGTTTCTGGCGCGGTAATGCTGATTTTTTCAACTTTGCTGTCCGTTTCTTTATTCGATTTGTAGGCCGTAAATTGATAAACCGCATCGCTAAATACTTCGATGATTTGACGGGTTTTCCACTGCCTGTTAGCGTCAATAACGTCAGCGTCTGCCAAGCTACAGGCAACAGATTTTATGGATGTTTTTTTCAGGCTGTTAATGGCGGCAAGCAGCGCTTTTTTATAATTTTTGCCTGATAACGGCTTGTTTTCGCCCAGTCCGACCAATAAAATACGCTCAATGGAGCTATCCGGTATGGCGTTTATTAATACGGTTTCGCCATTTTTGCCGCTAATGTCACCACGGCCAAGTATTTTACTAATCAGTCCTTGGGTACTTTGGTTGACTGAGCTTGCTGACGCACTGAGTTGCTGATCCTGGTAAACACCCACAATAAGACAATCACATTGCAAGGTTTCTAATGGCGCGGTTTCTATAGCATAATCCATAACTTAACTCATAATAGGTGCTGATTAAAAATCTTATCGTGACAGGGCAGGGAAGTTCGCCCTATCAAGATGAGCTGTTAAAGCAAGATTATACAACCAATAGCGGTGTTACACAGCTACAGTGGTTTGTTTAGCGTGAATTAATCAGAAAGGGCAGGGCGCAGTGCCTTGGTTTTGGGCTGGTTTTGAAGGTGCTGGCTTGTAGCGGTACGAAGTGGCAACTGGATGCGTTGTGATAGGAATTAAGATAAGCGGGGGTTGAATAATTACGTATAGATTACCCTAACCGAAATAATTCTTTCATTAAAAATTCAACGCCCCAAGTTACCAGGAGGCTAAAAATAATCATAGAAAGTGATAGAGTCATAATGCCGGGTACGCTAATCCAGTCATATTTGATAGCTTGTTTAGTCATGGCAATTAGCCCTCAATAATGAGTTGATGGACTTATTGTATTGGAGTTACGTTAAAACAGGATGACGTTTTTGTGAAATATTTGTGACAAACAAGCTTAATAGATTTTATTCACCACGAAGGACACGAAGAAAGAAAAATATTTTTTGCTGTTATTGATAAGAAGTTACTGGCAAGTTTTTTTGATTTTATCAGTCTGTAGCCACAACATAATTGACTAAATGCTACCCGTTGTTACAGGTTATTTAATCACCTAAGTTGTAATCACGAAGGACACGAAGAAAAAACTTCGTGTCTTCTTGGTGATAAGCTTTTTTGTAGATTTGGCTGTAATTGCTTTAACCCAATGGTTAGGTATGACGATTGTAGGTTTGCTGAGCAAATACGGTATTGGTTAGTAAAACAAAAAGCTGGAAAAGAGCAGCGCCAGCTATCGCAAAAAGAGAGGCCAGTAAAATCATTGTGTTTATAATTTTCATGCTGAGTTACCCAAAATTAGTTTAATCTGTGGGTGAATAATCCTCTCGTTAAATAAGTAAAACAAGCGATTTAATGTTTGATTAAATAAAAAACAGTCAGTGTTTTAGGTGCTTTGCGGGGTGTCAGAATCATCCGTTGTTAGTTAGCAACAGTTTTTTTATAAGCGTTTTTGCCGCAAAAAATGAACTTGTTATCGGCATCCCGGATTGTTAAATGAACGGATAAATTTTGACTGCCGTGGCGCTTTTTTTGTGTAAAAACAACAGAAAAATTAAGAGTTATTTGGTCATAAATTAATGCTTAAATAAAGAAAAATTGTTGATAACCACCGCAAGTATTGCCGAACATTTTAGTGCTTGATTTCGAAGGTAGCGCACAATAAATAAACGGCTACAGATTCGCAGAATAAACCTGCAGATGTCGGTCGGGGTTTGTAAACCCGACTGAAGCGTTTGAAGGCGTTAATGGCTTTTAAAACCTAAGTAACCGGGTTGCAAGCCCCGTCACGCTCCATGCAGTTATATCATAATCATCATTCAAGAACCGGAAGCCGGCTCTTGAAAGTGATGCACTTGAATTATTTTTTAAGCTCAACAGCATTTTTAGGTTAAATTAAGCTGATTTTCGCTAGCTTAAAAGAGATTATAAAATACCTGTGACGACTTTATTCCCCATTCCTAAAAACCATCCACAACGCTTTGTTCTTCACAACGAAGTTCATGCCCGTGCACCTTTTATGCTCAGTTTGCCGGTTAGAGCCAGTCATCTTGCTTTGTTGCTGTCAAATGATGAAAAATTGCAGGAACGTCAGCACTTGATAACCTTGTGTGAACGATTTGGAGTCGCGCCACCTGAAAAAGAAGCGGATCACTTTAGTGCCAGCTTTAATTCTTTTCAAATACGTTGGGAACAGCACGGCGAATTTAGTACTTACAGCTTTTATGTGCACGATACGCCTAAAGATCCCTTTGCGGATTCTGCCTTAAAAAAAGTGCCGGTGGATTGGCTGTCTGGATTATCCGGACAAGTTATTGTTGCGGCTCACGCAAGCATTGTCTCTGCTGGCGATATTAATTATGAGGAAGCGGCCGATTTAGCATCGCTCACGGTTTACTTTGCCGGCAATTCTGTCATTGGCTCTAAAGTAACCGGTGGTGCGGCTTCGGTATTTACGGATTTTCACATACACGTTGATGGGTTTAGCCGTTTTTTAATTATTAATAATGACCTAAGAGCCGAGCAGGCAGGGCGCTTATTGCAAAGGCTTTTTGAGATTGAAGTGTATCGGGTTATGGCGTTACTGGCTTTTCCTATCGCCCGTAAACTTTATCCGGCTTTAAATAAGTCTGATCGGCAACTGTATACCATTACCAATGCAATGACGTTGCCAGACAATAATGATGCCGCATTATTGGATGAGTTAACCACGCTGGCGGCCGAAATTGAAAATTATATCTCCAGCAATCACTTTCGCTTTGCGGCTGCCAGTGCCTATTATCAATTGGTTGAACAACGCGTGAATGATTTGCGCGAAGTCAGAATTCAAGGCATTCAGACTTTGGGCGAGTTTATCAAACGACGACTGGAGCCGGCGATTAATACCTGCGAATCAGTCTCGCATCGTTTTACCTTACTGTCTGAACGCGTTAGTAACGCCAGTCAGTTATTGCGAACCAAGGTTGACATCATTATTGAGCGACAAAACCAGGGCTTGTTAACGTCAATGGCCTTGCGTGCAAAAATGCAATTGCGGATGCAACAAATGGTTGAAGGCATCTCAATGGTTGCCATTACTTATTATGCCGCCAGTCTTATAGGTAAAATAGCTGAAGCCCTCCATATTTTTGGATGGATAGTTAATCCGGATATTATTGAAGGTATTTCCATTCCCTTTATTTTGATAATTATTGCCATTAGCAGCAAACGGATTCACAAGATCATTGCCAATACCACCGAATAAGACTTTTCCTTCTTCAAGGCAAGGCTGCCCTGTGAGAGTAAGGTGAGGCGTGTCACTGCTTGGCTTTATAAATCCTGGATAATCCGTAACATAACGGCCAATAGATGTAGCCGGAATAAGGCTTTTCAAGCGTAAGCGAGAACAAGCGTTTCCGGCATGTATACGAGTGTCCCGGAAACGCCACCACGCGCTAAGCCCTTCGATACGCTCAGGACAGGCTTGGATGGTCTTATTCCGGCCTAATGCTTGTTATCGCTGAATTCCCCGGAAATCAAGAATTAAAAACTTGAGGATTGAGTAACAAAAAATTTAATATTGAAAAATCTGTTTGCGCCTGTTTATATGCTACTCTATGCGTAATTTTTACTGGGGAAAAACATGCAAGCAACAGTCAAATGGGTCGATGGTGTCATGTTCGTCGGCGAAACGGGTAGTGGTCATGCCGTTGTGATGGATGGCCCTCCTGATCATGGTGGACGTAACATGGGCATGCGACCCATGGAAATGATTTTAGTAGGTCTGGGTGGTTGCTCATCTTTTGACGTAGTACAGATATTACAAAAAGGCAGAAACAACCTGGTTAACTGCGTTGCAGAAATTTCTGCTGAACGGGTTGATGCTGTGCCGAGTGTGTTTAGTAAAATTCACCTGCATTTTGTCGTCAGTGGTCGTGATTTGAAAGCATCGACTGTTGAACGGGCAGTCAAGTTGTCGGCAGAGAAATATTGCTCTGCTTCCATCATGTTAGGTAAAGCGGGGGTAGAAATTACCCATGATTTTGAAGTTATCGAGGTTTAACAGTTTTGAATAAGTTGCAATTACACGGATTTAACAATTTAACAAAGTCACTGAGTTTTAATATCTACGATATATGCTACGCGCCCGCTGAACAACAGCAGGCTTACATAGAATATATTGATGAAGCGTATAACGCCAAGAAATTGACGCAAATTCTTAAAGATGTTGCTGAAATTATCGGTGCGCAAATTCTTAACATCGCCCATCAGGACTATGATCCTCAAGGTGCCAGCGTCACCATGTTGATTTCAGAAGGCGATGCGCCACCACCACCCAGCATGAATAGCCAGACCCCCGGACCCTTACCTGAAACGGTACTGGCACATCTGGATAAAAGCCATATTACTGTCCATACCTATCCCGAAAGCCATCCGGATAGCGGTATCAGTACCTTCCGTGCTGATATTGACGTATCAACCTGTGGACGCATTTCGCCCCTAAAAGCGCTTAATTACCTGATTCACAGTTTTGAATCGGATGTCGTTATAATGGATTACAGAGTGCGTGGCTTTACCCGTGATATATCCGGTAAAAAGCATTTTATCGACCACAACATCACCTCTATACAGAATTATATTGCCAAAGATACCCAGGAAAGTTATCAGATGATAGACGTGAATGTTTATCAGGAAAATATTTTTCATACCAAAATGATGCTCAAGGAAACCGAGCTGGAAAATTATTTATTCGAGAAAGAAAGCAATCTGACGGCTGCTCAAAAAGAAGAGATAGAAAAAAAGCTGCAAAGAGAAGTGACTGAAATTTTCTATGGCCATAATTATCGACGCAAAAAAATAAAAGTGGCTGACCAAGAGTCTTAAAAAATCCGGGATAGGGATGTGCCAAAGCGCATCTCTATTCGTGTTTTAAACGAGCCATTAGCACCATCGAATAAACAGCTTTAAGACTGATTCCCTACCGACTTAATTCCGGCAATACAACCCACAGTGGTAGGGTGCCGCATCACGCACATCATACGCATCAACTTAAAGATATTACAGACCACGAAGACACGAAGTTTACGAAGAAAAACCAAAGAAAAAATCTTCGTGTTCTTCGTGTTTTCGTGGTGAAATGTCTTAAGTGGTAGGGTGTCGCATCGCGCACTTTCCCGCATTCATGTTTTTTCTGTAGTCAGCGCTTCAACAATAGCCGCGTATTCATTCACTTTAGGTCGATATAAAAACAGTCCTAAAGCAGATATTCCTGTAAATATAAACAAGGTATTAAAGTTGTCCCCTAAAATAAACATGACAAAGCCAAAAATACCAACGCTTTCAATCAGTGACATGGATACAATAATCGTCACTAAATAACGTTTTTTTGCCTCCAGTCTGGGTGCCGCATTTGCAAAAGGCATGGTTTGATTAAGTCGCACTTGAATGTACCGAAGCAAATTAGTCAATGGCAGTGTTGCGATGGCCACTATGTACAGCAGGGTTCTAATCAGGACTCGCTGAGCTTCCGGCAGGGGTTGTTGTATCTGGTCGCCAAAAATCAAACAGACGATAATATAAGTTATCAGTAATGCCAGCATGATGCCCTGGACAACGGTGGGCAGAATAAGATCAGATTTTAATTGTTCAGGTTCGAGTTGACCCGGCATTTTGTTTCCTGGCATGTTAATAATAAATATTGATGATACTAAATCCGGTGGCTTTTTCCTGTTTTTCCGTCCGGTATCAGCTGCTTTGGCAACTAAAAAAAACAGAGCAGGCTAAAAATCAGGTTTAATAAATGCTATGATAAGGCTCAATATCATACTATACATAGAGCATTGCGATGGACATTCTTAGCTTAACAGTCGGCAAGACCTTTTCGTTTGACGTGCCGGAAGAAAGTATGAGTATCATTTTAAATAGTGGTGCGCCCATGCTGGTTTTTAATTTTTCATTGTCAGAAAAAAATATTACCGCCTTCCGAAATGGCGTGTCTTCGTTTGGGTTGTTCGCTGAAAAAAACCTTTTGTTTTTTTTGTTTAAAATCGAGGGCTTTCTTGATTGGTCGGATTTGGCTTTTACCATTCATCTGGTTCAGGATGAGGAAATAGAAGATCACGATAGTTACCTGCCTTTTAATCTGGTTTTAGTAGATTCCAGTACCAGCATCATAAAAGCGCTCAGAATGGTTACGGTATCGCCCACATTTCGGTCAGTTCTTGTTAGAGCCATTGAGCGACAACATCAAGAGCCCTTTAACGTCATCGAATATTACAAGGGTATTAAAGTTGTTTATGACACGTATCCTGAAGTCGTTTTAATGTTAAAAAAGGCGCTTATCGTTGAACAAGGCGGCAGAACCTTCAATGACAACTAAGACCTGCAATGCTAAAAGCGCATCAATATTAATTTCTTATCCAGACTAAACCGGGAGCATCATGCACGAACTATCTGAAAGCGAGCTATATCAAGCCCTGAAATATGCCAAAAACATAGAAGAAGACGACGCCAAAATAATTATGTCTCAATTTGAGGCAGATCAGCCGCAGCTTTTTCAAACACTATTTGGCATATTTACGTCTATTGTTGCGGATCAAAATCAGGATATGGCGCACCTGTTTATGGATTTGTGCTTTGATGTGCTTTGTGTATATCAAAAATCGTTTGGTGATACACCAAAATCTATAGACGACCCTGCCTGGATGGAAAAGCAAGCTATTTTATTGGAAGCCGAGTTTGCTTTATTACTGCAAAACCGGTCTGTTGATGAAGCGAAGAGAGAGAGTTTGCAAGACCATTTTGCGACGTATAAAGAGAATATACTTCAGATGGGCTTGGTGAAGTTTTTAAATGAATGTATTGATGAGTTTGCTTCTGAACAGGTCAGTCGCGTACCTGCCATTGAATTGACCCAAGCCATGATATTACTGGTGGTTAAATTGTTTAATGATTTGTATGGCAAACCGGCGCGGCATTAATAAATTTAGATAATAGCCAGAGGGGGATTTATTTAAAAAATCTCCCCTAACCCAAGCCGTTGAGAGAGTGTGTTGATTTTTAGCTGGCACTGACCGCCAGCTAACGACCTATTTGCGACATTGGGATATGGATTTAGGCTTCCCTAAACCGGACAGTCGTGACGTGTTGCAAACGACCCCTTGCAATCACTCAATCCTAATTTCCGAATGGCAACATACCAACGGAATGCGGACAGTCATTCAACACCCCGTATAACGGGCGCGAAAGTAGTGAGCGGCTCATCTCTGTCCCTCCTTTGGCATGTCTCGAACGTCACGATTGTCACGCCGACGCCTGCACCCCGCTGGTCTAAAGTGTGAGCCTTGTTGGATAAGACCAGACGGGCATAGTTTATTTCTCTATGTTTTCGTCTCCTTGTCGCTTATTGATGCACGAATCAAAAGTGCCGTCAGGATCAGGTGCAGGACGACCGCCGGCCATAGTAGTGTGCCGCTCAACCCTCTCGCAAAGCCGACGTAGGCAAGATACAGCGTGACGGCCGCGCTGTAGGTCAACATGCCAACCAGCGGCGTGCCGGGCCAGCAGGCAACTCCAAGGCCGATCATGGCGATGCCGACCACGCGTGCGACGGGTATAGCGATTCCGGTCAGTTCCTCACCCAACAACAACCGCACAACGAGCGATGGAACGACCAGCAACGCCATGCCAGTCTCGGCTTCACCCACAGCAGCAAAAATCAACACCCTCTTCATTGCGCCGGTAACGCCTAGTCTTTCGCGCGAGCGACCGCGTCGGCAATGACCGGAAGTTGCTTGTGCTCCTCGGCCGTCAACTGCTCGGGTCT
>Ga0208103_1000415_pt1 | contig 14826 bp, 19 predicted proteins | sample CryBogmetaGMA75M_FD_184550 | JGI IMG/M metagenome (GOLD analysis project Ga0208103, IMG submission 184550) | Freshwater microbial communities from Crystal Bog, Wisconsin, USA - MA7.5M (SPAdes) | ecosystem: Environmental > Aquatic > Freshwater > Lake | place: Crystal Bog, Wisconsin, USA... | reverse complement strand
GCCATAACCAATTGCTGTTTTTTAACCAAAGCCAAATCAATAAATTGTTTGCTGACAACACTAATCAATAAATCACAGCCTTCACCGTCGACCAGCACTATTGAATCAGGCATACCTTGTTGCACCAGTTGTTCAATCTCCCGGATGGATAAGGTCTCTTTTCCGGCTTCTTCTTTTTTGGGTACAGCCGTTGTTAACAGGGACAGCAAACTGCCGTTGTTTGACAGTTCTTCGATGATGTCACAACCACCGACCAGTTCACCGTTAACAAACAGTTGTGGATAAGTCGGCCAGTGTGAAATGCTCGGCAACTTTTCCCGAATAAAGGGCGCTTCCAGCACATTGATATAAGCATAAGGAATGTTGGTCGCGTTTAGAATGCCTACCGTTTTGGCTGAAAATCCACATTGCGGATTAGTCGGTATGCCTTTCATATAAAGTATGATGGGGTTGGTTGCCAGTTGATGATGAATTTTATCTTCGGTTTTCATAAGGTTTCCGTTTTTTGTTAATCTAAAAATGTAAGAAGTTAAATAATCACATTGGAAAAATAGAACACGGATGACACGGATTTAACTGATAATCACCGATAAAAGAAAGCTTCTTTTATGAAGAAATCACCCGTAAAAATTTTTAACCTACTAATGATTGCACATCAAAATCGGGTTCTTTAAATCCGGTTTACTCTTTTAAAATCTGCGTCAATCCGTCTTATCAGTGTCATCCGTGTTCCCTATAGTAAATCGAGTCGTCACTATGAGGTTCGTTTCAGCTCTACCCTGCCTGTTGCCTGAGTTTTATGGCGTCTTTTTTAATCAGTCTGACGTCACCTTCTCCGGTGATAACCGCCGCATCGACAATGCATTGCTCAATATCATTACAGGAAGGAATATCAAACATGGTTCTTCTGAGTATTTGTTCCATAATGCTCCGCAATCCGCGTGCTCCGGTTTCACGTTCGATGGCTTTTTTGGCGATTTCAACCAGGGCATCGGGTTCAAATGTTAGCTCTACACCTTCGTAGGCAAACAATTGTTGGTATTGGCGAACCAAGGCATTTTTGGGTTCGGTTAACACTTTAATCAACGATTCTATATCCAGAGGTTCCAGCGGAGCCAACACCGGAAAGCGGCCAATAAACTCGGGAATCAAGCCAAATTTACGTAAGTCGCTGGGTTGTGTGGCGTTAAGCAAGGCTTCCAGTGCGGGTTTATCAGCCGGATCATTGACTTCGGCATGGAAACCGATAGCAGAATTGGTCGGCACCAAGCGTTTTTCAACGTATTTTTCCAGCCCTGGAAATGAACCACCGGCAATAAACAGAATATTGCGGGTGTCGATAGTCGTTTCGCCCTCCTTGTTGCGTTGACCTTTTCCGGACACTTTAACGTGGGAACCTTCGACTAATCGCAATAATGCTTGTTGGACGCCTTCGCCGGACACATCACGCGTGCCGGTTTGTTGTTCCGGACTGCGGGCAATTTTGTCAACTTCATCCAAATACACAATGCCCCATTCGGCATTGGCCAAATTGCCTTCGGCAATATCCAGTAATCTGACCAGAATATTTTCAACATCATCACCTACATAACCCGCCTGAGTCAGGGTTGTTGCATCGGCAATAACAAAAGGAACGCCAACGATTTTAGCCAAGGTACTGGCTAATAAAGTCTTGCCGGTACCGGACGGGCCAATCAACAGAATGTTGGATTTACCGATTTCCACATCTTTATCAAACACGCCCAGTCCGGCATCACCGCTTTCATGTTTGAGTCGTTTGTAATGATTATAAACAGCAACAGCCAGGATTTCTTTCGCCAAATCCTGACCAATAATGTATTGATCAAGATACTCTTTTATTTTTGCCGGAATAGGCAATGGCCCCTGCATTTCAGAGAGTTCTTTTTTCCGGCTCCAATTACTGACAACCTGATTGGCCAACAACACGCACTCGCCACAAATGTAACCATCACTACCCGCAATCAAAGGTACGGCAGGGGATTGAGCTATACCGCAAAAGGAACAGTGTTTGATTTCTTTATCGCTCATGGATAACTCCTTAAGGTTGCAGGGATAACTGATGTTATGCCTTGTGAAAAAACTTTTTTGTCCACGAAAAACACGAAAAGCACGAAAAAATTCAAAAGAGCAGTCATGTTGTAGATTGTTATAGAACCTCGAATTAAAATAAGTATGCAGGGCATAATGTATGCTTAGTCCATACGCATAAACTTAAAGATATTACAGACCACGAAGACACGAAGTTCACGAAGAAAAACCAAAGAAAAATCTTCGTGTTCTTCGTGGTGAAATGTCTTAAGTTGATGTCTATGGGGCATAATCTATGCTTAATCTACTAAGGTATCTATACCCATAAGCGGCTTCCTGTAACGATATAACTTATACCTTTATTTTTCTTACTTTCGTGTCTTTCGTGCTTTTCGTGGACAATATTCTTTCCGTGGATTATCGGCCCAATGAGCGTGCGTCAGTCAGATAAACTCGCCAACCAGGCACGCTGGCACGTTCGCCGCGAACGGTCACTCATTATCTGGCGTATTTTGGGTGTCGCTTTTTGCAATGATAAGGTTTCCGCTTTTTGTATTTGCTTGCACAAAACCAGGTGAAAACCTATTTCCGATTCGACAATCTTGCTCACTTCGCCTACTTTAATGCTAAAAAGCACCGCATCGATTTCCGGATAAAGTTTGCCGCGCGGCACCCAACCCAAAACACCGCCTTGCAGGGCAGTCGGACATTCAGAATGTTGCAAGGCCAAATCGGCAAATTTATAGGGTTTTTTTTGCAGTTTTTCCCTGACTTCCTGCATTCTTAAAAAGGCGGCTTCACGGGTATTTTCCGGATAATCCGGATTTATACTCATGTAAATATGGCAGGCTTCCCGCAGTTCAGGTCGATTAAATTGTTCTTTATGTAAATGGTAATAAATGCCTATCTCTACCTCGTTGATGTCGGGTGAGCGCGAGGCTATCAGTTCCATCACCACATTGACCCGGCATTGACGATAAAGCGCCGCTTCCAGGCTGACTTTGTCCAGATGATTTTTTTCCAGATCACTCAAAAATGACTCATCATCTTCGTATCTATCGCGTATTTCCTGGTAAGCGGACTGTAATTCCCGGTCGGAAATAATCACGGCTCCGGCTTCCTGCGCATTCAGGATGCGGGTTTCAATAGTAAACTCATTAACGGCCTGAATTTCTGCTTGCTTTAATTCAGTGGTTTGCAACTCATCAGGTTTTTTTTTGAATAGCGCCAGAGCTGTTCTTAATAACGTATACGGATCAGCTTGTGCCGGATGGGTAGACGAATTCATCTTACGCCTCCGGTTCATTAAACGATTCAGGGTGTGCAGGTGCCAGTGCTGATTCAGGTATCTGCAACGTTCTACCCTGAAAAGCAACATGGTATTGAATCTGTTCATTGTCTCTGAGCACTTTAAAAACTTCGCCTTCAGTGCCTTTTTCAAACAGAACGGTGCCCTTTATCCCTAAATTAATAGTACAAACAACCCGATCCCTAAACTCAAAACGACTGGGATTCCAGGGTTCATCTTCACCGATCAACTCTTCCAGTCGACAGCCGACCATGCGGCCGTGATTTAAAAAATGCACGGTAAAAATAACCTGATCCTGTAGAAAAGTGCCTACCTCAACAACATTGCCCACACTGCCCCGGCGAATTAGCAGGGTGCCCACATCCATGCCGGGATAAGTGCCATCATTACGGATGTTTCGGGTGACCCGAACCGATTCACCATAGTCAAACCGGCCCTCGTCGAAACGATCTGGTTTCATGTTTTTATATCGCCCAAAGAAACGAACGCCGTTTGCGGTTCGCCCATGGAAAATACTTTAAACACTTTTTCTGTTTGCGCATTGGATTCGACAAAATCCTGATAGGCACGTTGTAGCAGTTTGCTGTAAACCGTTCGTTTTGCCGGTTCATTTTCGGGCATGTCAGCAGCGGCTTTTTGTAAATAATCATGAAAACGTTGCAGGATATGCAAGCGGTTGACATGCACGACACTGGGTTCATAGTCCAGTTCAAAATACTGCAAAAAGTCTTCTGCGGACTCCAGTTCTTCCATCTCGTCTTCAAAATTCATGGGTTTTCTCCGGTTATATTTAAAGGGGACCAACTAAAGAGACATCCTGAGTTAACAGGTAGATTACCAGCATGATAAATAAGGCCAAGCTCACCATACCCAGTATTGACGCGTTTTTATCTTTCAACATGATCTTGCTCCCAAGCTTTATTATTCAGACTTTCGCTTAACAACCAATTCCAGCAAGCCCTTTGCACCGATCCGATCTTTACTGTCCAAGCCCACCAGTTTTTCAAAAATGTGCTGACTCACATCCAGGTTATTCAAACGCATGTTTAAAAAACCGACAGCTTTCAAGGTAAACAAATACAACCTGACTTGCGTTAATAAATCAGCCGGAGCATTGGTAATATGGCTTTGTTGCAATTCCCGCCAATCCTCGGGAAATGCTATCAATGGCCTGATGACTGCCAGGGCTTTAAGGGTTGCACACAACGCTTCTTCCAAGCGATGTTGGTAATAGTAAAAACGGTTTAAGGCAACCAATACGTTTAACGATTCAGGGGCAAGAAAATACGCTTTTAGTAACGGTAGTTCGGCTTCGCCCGTCGCATAATTTTCTGCGGCAGTAGCTATCATTTCTTTAACGCCAGCGGTATCCGGTTCATCAAAATACAAACCTTGCGCTTCAAAATCCAAGAGATCCATTTAAATCCTCATTGCCAGTTTTACCGGACTTTCAGTTCGGGGAGTACACACACTTTCCGCTTCACAATGATCACAGCTTTCATCAATCGGTGTTTTATTGAGCTGATTTTGCCGGGCTTCCAGTTCATCAATCCGTTCAATCAGACAAGAAATGGCCTTGCCAACGGGGTCAGAAATTAAATGGTGATTGAGGTCAATGCCTTTCGGGTTTTGTATTTGCGTCCCTTTACTTTGCACAACACGTCCGGGAATACCCACCACCGTACAGCAGGGTGGCACATCTTTAACCACCACTGAGTTAGCGCCTACCCGCACGTTGTTACCCAAGGTAATTGCCCCAAGCACTTTGGCACCCGATCCCACCAGCACATTATTACCCAGTGTTGGATGGCGTTTTTCTTTGTTCCAGGTGGTGCCGCCCAAGGTTACGCCATGATATAAAGTCACGTCATTACCAATCTCGGTGGTCTCGCCAATGACCACGCCCAGTGCGTGGTCAATAAACAAACGTCTGCCAATGGTAGCGCCGGGATGAATTTCAACATTCGTCAATAGTCGGGTAAACGCAGCTAAAATTCTGGAGGTCAATTTCCAGTTTGCTTTCCATAACCGGTGACTGATTCGATGCATCAGTACCGCATGGACACCCGAATAGGTCAGTAATATTTCCCAGACATTGTGTGCAGCGGGATCACGACCAAAAACACAGTAGACATCTTCATGCCATTGGGCTAAAAAACTTTGCCGCGCTTCTGTCTGGTTTTTTACCTTATCTGACATGACCATAACCATTTTTATGCTCCCGTTAAGCGTGCGGGTGTTTTGGTTTGTAAAGTTAACTTAAGCTCCAACCTGAATTGCCCAGTGTAGGTGGGCCGGGTATTCTAAAAAAAGACCCCGGAAAGCGATCGTCTTGATCCGGTATTTCCATCAATTCTTTGACTTCCGGTTGGCATGACTCTAGTTCGGTCTGTTCGTTCATGTTGAATTGTCCTGTTAAAGGTTTTGATGAAAAAGCGCCAAGTCTTCAGTTTTTGGTGTCCGTTTTGTGTCACTGACAAACAGCCGAACTTGAGTCAATAATTTTTGTGCCTGTAAGCGGGTAACCGCTATGCCTATTTGTTTATAAGCATGAATCACACCTTGAGTACCTGAATGTTTGCCCAGCACCAGTTGATGACAACGCCCGACAATTGCAGGATCAACCCCTTGATAATTATTCGGGTCTTTTAGCAGGCCATCGACATGTATTCCCGCTTCATGGCTAAATACATTTTTACCAATCAAGCTTTTTCGACTGCCAATGGCATCACCGGAGGCACGGGCAACTTGCTCGGACAGCAAAGGAAAATTCTGTAACGAAATACCGGTTTCAAAGCCATATAATTGTTTTAAACCGACCACCACTTCTTCCAAGGCGGCATTACCTGCGCGTTCACCCAATCCATTAACGGTCGTATTAACATGCGTTGCACCGGCCAAAGCCGCCGCCAGTGTATTGGCTGTAGCCAGTCCCAAGTCATCATGGGCGTGCATTTCAATTTCCAGATTCGTCGCTGCCCGTAATTTTTTGATGGTTTCAAACACCCCAAACGGCTCCATAATACCCACGGTATCAGCGAAACGAACTCTGCTTGCACCGGCTTGTTGCGCCGTTTCAGTCATGCGTAGCAAAAAATCCACGTCCGCCCGCGAAGCATCTTCCATGCCTACGCACACCTCCAACCCCAAGCTTCGTGCTTCCTGCACACAGCTGTTAATCGTGTTTAATACCCATTGCCGACTTTGTTTAAGCTTGTGTTGAATATGCTGGTCGGAGGCGGAAATCGATAAATCGATTTTATGTACATTCAACCCCAAAGAGGCCTGTAAATCATCACGGCGCATTCTTGACCAGACCAGCAAGGTTGCCGGCAATCTTAAAGCGGCAATGGCTTTGATTTCATCCCGTTCAATGGCGCCCATTGCCGGAATGCCTATCTCCAATTCCTGCACACCCAACCCCGCCAGTTGGGTTGCAATCGCCAGTTTTTCGGTTAGCGAAAAGGCAACGCCAGCGGATTGCTCACCATCCCGAAGGGTCGTGTCGTCAATGATAATGGTGCGGTTTTGAGATTTCATAACTCACCGTTGGGTATGCTGAGCAGGGTTTATGGGTTCGATTTAAAACAACTCGTAAAGTGTGCATTAGGAGTGCGCATGAAATAACTCCGGCATCTTGCTCCCTCTCCCTCCGGGAGAGGGCTGGGGTGAGGGGATATAAATGGTCAAGTTATTCATGCACATTCCTTACGCATAAGTCGGTGCAAACGCTTTTTCAGGATCAGCCACCGGCGCATCACCTTCCCAATACGGTGATAATTTACGTAACTTGGCTACGATATCAGGCATCACTTTTAACACTTCATCGACTTCCGACATAGAGTTGTAGCGCGAAAATGAAAAACGAATGGTGCCGTGTGCGGCGGTGTAAGGAATGTCCATGGCTCGCATCACATGCGAAGGTTCCAATGATCCTGAGGTACATGCTGATCCGCTGGAAGCAGCAATACCGGCCTTGTTTAACAACATCAAAATTGATTCGCCTTCAATATATTCAAAGGCAATGTCGGTGGTATTGGGCAAACGGTTGTACATATCGCCGGTGACAAAACAATGCGGAATCTGTTCAGTAAGGCCTTTCTCAAGACGATCACGCATGGCTTTAACAATGGTATTTTCATACTCGATGTACTCTAACGCCAGCTCACAAGCTTTTCCCAAACCGACAATGGATGCGCTGTTTTCTGTACCTGCCCGTCTGCCACGTTCTTGATGGCCGCCGCGTAACAACGGACGATAACGGGTACCGCGACGCAAGTACAAAACACCAATGCCTTTGGGTGCGTGAAGTTTGTGCCCGGATATTGATAACATATCGATTTTGGTGTCTTGCAGCATCATCGGAATCTTGCCGACCGCCTGCACCGCATCAGTATGAAACATCACACCTGCTGCGTTAGCCATGTCCGCCATTTCTGCTACCGGAAAAATAGTGCCGGTTTCATTGTTCGCCCACATCACCGTGACTAGCGCGACTTGATCGGATAATAATTTTTGATAGGCCGCCAGGTTCAAGCGACCGGCTTTGTCAACCGGCATTCTGTGAATGGTGTAACCCTCTTTTTCAAGCATGTCACACACGCTTAAAATGGCCGGATGTTCCACGGTGGTGGTGATGATTTCTTTCTTGTTCGGCTGGGCTTTAATTGCAGAAAGAATAGCCGTTGAATTGGATTCTGTCCCGCAGGAGGTAAAGATAATTTCAGAATCATGCTCACAACCGATCAGCGCCTGAACTTGTTGGCGGGCATGTTTAAGCCCTTTTGCCACACCATCGGCAAATTTATGGATAGATGAAGGATTGCCATATTGCTCCAGAAAATAAGGAATCATCACGTCAACAACCGCGTGATCAACCTTGGTGGTGGCATTATTATCCAGGTAAATATCTTTCATCATGCCACCTCAATATTGACTAACTTTTTCATTTCGGAGGCGGGTACGACTTTAATAAACTCACCCATCACTTCCATCAAACGTTGTTGAATACCGGCAATAGTCATCGCCGCCATTTGGCAACCGTTACAGGCACCGGTCATATTGACATAAGCGGTATTGCCAATCACTTCAACCAGCTCTACATCACCGCCATCCGCCATCAGTGCAGGTCTTAACGAGTCTAAAACCATCTCGATTTTTTTGATGCGTTGCAAGTTGGTTAGCGGCACTTTAACGGCAGCAATTTTTGCAGGCGCTTCCACAGGAGCCGCCGTTGGGTCAAATTTTTCGCCTTTTTCGGCCAACACTTTTTCCAAAATGGCTTCAATGTCTTCGTGACAAGCCGCGCAACCACCGCCAGCTTTGGTAAAATTGGTCACGTCTTCAACCGTGCGCAATTTATTGGCCCAGACCATTTCCTCAATCATCACCGCATCAATCGCAAAACATTTGCAGATTAATGCGCCTTCTTCATGATCATCTTTCCACACTTCACCGCGATAATTCGCTATCGCCGCTTGCAGCGCTTCACGCCCCATCACGGAACAGTGCATTTTTTCAGGCGGCAAGCCTTCAAGTTGATCGGCTATATCCTGATTGGTCACCTTTGCCGCTTCATCCAGTGTCATGCCTTTAATAATTTCAGTCAGCACCGAAGATGAGGCAATCGCTGACCCGCAACCAAACGTTTGAAAACCGGCTTCCAGGATAATTTCACTGTCATCATCAACCTTCAAGGTCAGTCGCAAGGCATCGCCGCAACTGATTGAACCGACTTCGCCGGTTGCATTGGCATCAACAACGGCACCTGCATTTTTTGGATTAAAAAAATGCTCTTTTACTTTGTCTGAATAGTCCCACATGGCTTTATCCTCGGAGTTTGGTTGTAGGTTGGGTTAGGCGGCAGGCCTAACCCAACTGATTAGATCGGTAAATGTTGGGTTACGCTAACGCTACCAAAAGCAGGCGCTTTAGGTGACCCAACCGACTTAAATTAAGAACAGGGTTTTCCGGCACCTTCGGTACTGGTATTAAAAGAAGTTCCACAAGCACAACTTTTAGCGGCATTAGGGTTGGTAAATTTAAATCCCGAGCCTTCGATACTGTCAAGAAAGTCGATAGACATGCCGTCAAGCATCGGCAGACTCACCGGATCAATAAACACTTTTACCTCGCCGCAATCAATAACCGTATCTTCCAGCGTGTGGCTACCTTCGAGTTTTAATCCGTATTGATAACCGGAACAACCACCGTCAGTCACTTCTATTCGTAAACCGGCCAAAGGCGTTTCCGAACCGGCAATAAACCGGCCGACAGCGGTAATGGCTTTTTCTGTTAATGTAATCATTTTTAAGCGCTCCTGAAAGTGTGGCATCGTTCTTGTTAATACTTATAGCAACCTGTATGCCATTTTATTTTTTACAGGCTAAAAGCTTGTTTAATAAAGTTTTAATAAAGCCTTAGTAAAATATGAAACGATTGTAAGGCAGGTTTTAATCATACAATCAGCTAACAATGTAAGCTTTGCTACAAAAACCAAGGGGATTTGAAATGAAGATAGAAGATTTAGATTTAGGTGATGTCGTCTATGCCGCCACGACTATTACTGATGATGGTTCCATTCCCGATGGCCTCGAAGGCGAAATATTAGCCGAAGCCGGAACCCGTGGCGTTATTACGATGATTGGACATGTAGAAGAGGAGCCCAATCGCAGTGTTTTTCTGGTACGCTTTGAAGACAAAGACATGAATCTGGGTAATCCGGTTGGCTGCTGGGTTGAGGATTTGGTTATGGAGCCGATGCTTGTTGGTGATTGTTAAAAATATTCACCACGAAGACACGAAGGACTCGAAGAAAAAAATATGATTTTCTGGATCTTACTCGATGTATTTCAGTCGTAGGTCGGAATAAGACCACCCAAGCGTAGCGCGTAGTCTTATTCCGGCTACGGGGGTTATGGTATTCAATCTTCACGTTTTGAAATCTATTGAAGAATAAAATCATAGACAATAGCTGATCCTACTTAAACTTAACGCATTATGACCCAGCAAACTGAAACTGTTTTAAACTACCACAATCGCACCAAACACCGGACGGAGCGCTATGCCAAAGGCCCCGAATCCATTGACTGGGACGATCAACCTGATCAATTTCGGCATTTTTCCGGTTGTGAGATTGTGACCTTACCCAAACCGGGAACAGACCTTGAACCGTTGTTTACCGATCTGGATACTCCTGAAATAATTCCGCCAAAACCGGTAAACCTGGCTAATGTCGGTTTGTTGCTGGAACTGGCTTTTGGCCTGTCGGCCTGGAAACAATTCGGTCCCAGTCGCTGGGCATTGCGTTGTAATCCTTCCAGCGGCAACCTGCACCCGACCGAAGCTTATCTGATCAGTACCGGCAATGATTTTATTCAATCCGGGGTTTACCACTATGTCAGTCACGACCATACGCTTGAACAACGTTGTCAGTTTTCCAACAATATTGAAGAGTCCGGCCTGCTAATCGGCTTATCGTCAGTGCATTGGCGGGAAGCCTGGAAATACGGTGAAAGAGCGTTTCGTTATTGCCAGCATGATATCGGTCACGCCTTGGGAGCACTGCGTTACGCGGCTGCAACACTGGGCTGGTCAATTGAATTACTGGCTGAAGCCTCAGATGACGACATCGCCACGCTCTTAGGGCTTAACCGTACCGATGTTTTTAAAGCGCTGGAACAGGAAACGCCGGATATTATTTGCCGAATTACACCCCAGCCTGACGGCGAACCATTGGATAGCAAGGCGCTGATAGAAGCCGCCCAAACAGGCACTTGGTCTGGCAAAGCCGATAGCCTTCGCGCCTATCATTTATATAAATGGCCAATCATTGATGAAGTCGCCATGGCCGCCAGCAAACCACGAACAGTAGAACCTGACTGGCAAGCCGTCCGGCGACCGCCAAGGATGGCGGAAGTGTCGCAATCGGTAGGGAACTGGTGCGACCAACACCCCATCAAATCATCCTGCTCAAAAACAGCCACCGCTATTATCCGTCAACGCCGCAGCGCCCAACAGTTTGACGGCAAAATGTCGCCACTACCACAAACTGACTTTTACCGGATGCTGGCTGCCGTGTTACCGAGCACAGCCGCCTTTGAACACTGGCGTTGGTCGCCCAAAATTCACTTGTTTATTTTTGTGCATCGCGTTGAAGGATTAGAGCCAGGTTTATACGCACTGCCAAGAGATCACGACGCTCTGGAAAAATTACAAGCCGCAACCCTGGTAGATTTTGACTGGCAAAAAGTAGCAGACGAAATACCGCTTTACCATCTGTATTCCGGGGACTTTAGGCTAACCGCCAAAAACCTTTCCTGTCATCAACCTATCGCCAGCGATAGTGCTTTTAGTCTGGGCATGGTCGCAGAATTCAGCGAAACCATCGACACCACACCGTGGCAATACCGCCGTTTATTCTGGGAATGTGGCTTGATAGGGCAGGTGCTCTATCTGGAAGCAGAAGCCGCAGGTGTTCGCGGCACCGGAATCGGCTGTTACTTTGATGACAGCGTACATGAGCTGCTAGGCTTTAAAGATGAACAATTTCAAAGCTTGTATCATTTTACGGTAGGCAAACCCCTGGAAGATAATCGGCTGGAAACGCTACCGGCTTATGAGCATTTAAACGGTGGTGTGTTGGAATAGACGTCGAAAGGATTTTGTGAATATGAAGCGTCCAAGCAAGTAGCCTCGATGTAACACAGTGGTGCGTATTCGGAGTTGATAAATTCTTGATTCCGCTTTGCTGCATCGAGGCTACTCGCTAAAAATTTGTTGATAATATGATTATTTCAACATTTGTTATTTTGTGTAAATGTGTCTATTTTGATATGATAGCGAATCCTTAGCTTGCAGGAGTTGGCTTTTATGCGTCTATCACTCGACATTACCCAAGAACAACACCATAGGCTTAAAGTTGTGGCTGCTTTGAACGGGCAGACCATGAAAGACTATGTGTTAACCCGTGTCTTTTCCGAAACATCAGCGCAAGAAGATGACGAAACCTTGCGACAGCTTGAGGCTTTCTTAGCACCAAGACTGGAAGAAGCGAGACAAGGCAAATTCGTTGATAAGTCAGTTATGCAAATAGCCGAAGAAACAATAAAAAAATTGAAAGAAAGGCTATAAATGCGACCTTATCATATTACCCCTTCGGCAGAACAAGACGTTATCGACATCACCAGCTACACCTTGGAAAAATGGGGCGAAAAACAAGCCTTGCACTATGCCGGACTGCTCGAAAAACACTTTTATGAAATAGGCTGTATGAACGCAGTAGTAAGGAGTTTTTCCAAACTTTACCCTGAAATTATGGTAAGTAGGTGTGAGCATCACTATATCTTTTTTACCCACCAGAACGACCAAAAGCCGCAAATTTTCGCCGTGTTACATGAACACATGGATTTTGTTACATGGCTGGAAAAAAGGCTAAAATTATAAAATTCAATCTTTCTAAAATGTAAATACTTATGACTAACAATTGCATATGGCGTACCCCGCCATTTCACTATACCAATTATGAAAGCGTGTATATAGATAGCGGTAATGACAATTCCGATATTTCGATAGAAACCTGAGAAAAAAAGGGTCAAGTCTTTCAAAGTCATATTTAGGCTCGTTCCCATGAAATTGCAGTTATCTTGTCATTTGTCTCGCAGAGATCGATGATGGATAAAGCTTCGATGATTCTCGATTTCTCTACGTTACATTGATGCTACGTGCTGGAGTTTGTGAGCTAGCCAAAATTGGGCCTGCACTGGAAGTAGTTGTCTTGATAGAGGCTTTCGCTTTAGCTTAATATCGTTATTTTTTGTTTTCCAATAACAAAAGGAATCCTATAATAATTCCGCTGTTAATTTATGATTTATCCTTGATGATAATAAATTGATTGGTTAATTCTGAGCCTATGAATTTTCTAAGTGACTACGTTTTTTAAGAGGAATATTAAAATGAAAAAAATTGTTTCCATCGTTATTACATCCATATTGTAATTTTTTTCGTCATATTGTCTGTCCGACTCCGGCATTCCTAATCTTGTCGGCACATGGTCGGTAAAGAGTGAAGGTTCTATCATGCTTAAAGCAGATAAGCCGGGTGAAAAAACCCATTGGGAAAATAATCAAAAAGAGCTTGTCGCTGAGGCAAAGATACTTGAACAAAATGGCAGAGTCATTAAAGGGGAATTCATTTCTGCCAAGGCAACCGAAAAATTTATAGCTGTCATTTCGTTAGATCATAAAAACATATACCTGGCAGACGAGGACGGCACAGCGAATATTAAGATAATCAACAAAAATACACTTGAGTCTGTCTATCGCCATGTGACTGAAAAAGATACAGTTGTAGCTATCGGAATCTGGAAGAAAAAGAAATAATATCTGATTCTAAACAAGATTAAATGATCGTGCATAGGATGGGCGGACGAAGAAAGCCCATCGATCGCGACTGATGCGCCTCGTTACTCTGCACATCCTATGAACTGTCGAAGATTAAAAGTGAACATTTAAGCCTTACTCCTCAGAGCCATAACATTTGGGGTAATCGATACACACATTACAAGAAGGTGCGCGGCATAAATACAAGCCTTCTGCTTCACACAGCTGTTTATATAAAAACTTTTTCCATTTCATATCTTGGGTGTTTTTTGCCGCCAGTGCCGGAAAATTGTAGTGCAACATCGCGCTTAATTGGGTGCGTGTCCACAGACCTAAATCCTGCCATAAGTGGTCGCTACCCAAACAACCGGCAACGATAATGGCTATGATCCACTCCACTTCAAGGGTATCCGGTTTGCTGTATTGCCTTAGCAGATTAACCAGGTCTTCTTTTTCCAGCATTCGACTAAAGTCTAGTTGACTTCCCGATAGCGCTTGTTCAGGAAGGGTAAGATCCTGAAAATAAGCCGCTTTTAAGTGTTCAAACTGATCAGGTTCCAGTCCCAGATAGTCGGGCAAAACGCCTTGCCCGACACACCAACTGGCGATCATACAGGCCAACCATTCCTCATTAGGTGATTTTATGAGGGCTGGCGATACCCGGGAATAGACAAGTTCCCGGTTATTCAGAAGTTGGAGTGCCTTGGACATGATTAATATTCGACCAGAATATCTTCGTCTCTGACGATCATCTGGCAAGCCAATCGCCAGGGTGAGGGCAGGTCATCGACAATCATTTGTTCCATTTCTTCTTTGCTGATTTTGCCGCTGATGCGCAAGACGTCTTTTTCCTTTTCTGTTAAAGGGCCGCCCATGCGTTGATGCTTTTGGTCGACGCTGCTGACTTTTACCAAGCAGGTGCCACATTCGCCATCCTGACATTCATAACTGATGGGGATTTTGTTTTCCCGCGCCAGTTTCAGTAGTGTTTCTGTATGACTGCCCGCTACGGCGTAGACGGTTTTATCCCGGTATTCGGGACTTGAAAAAGTAACTAAAGCCATGATTTGCTCCTTATTTATTATGTGT